>Ga0247734_1000638_pt1 | contig 29461 bp, 24 predicted proteins | sample UWRJL103311B2_FD_180933 | JGI IMG/M metagenome (GOLD analysis project Ga0247734, IMG submission 180933) | Plant litter microbial communities from Arlington Agricultural Research Station in Wisconsin, United States - UWRJ-L103-311B-2 | ecosystem: Environmental > Terrestrial > Plant litter >...
ATGATGCGCGCAATGAACACGACGCCTGCGGTGTGGGCTTCGTCGCCCATATCAAGGGCCAGAAAAACCACGCGATCATTACCCAGGCCCTGGAGATTCTGAAAAACATCGACCACCGCGGCGCGGTGGGCGCCGACCCCTTGCTGGGCGACGGCGCGGGCATCCTCACGCAGCTTCCCGACCAGCTGTTCCGCACCTGGGCAACCGGCGGCGGCGTCACCCTGCCCCCGGCAGGCGACTATGCCGTCGCGATGTGCTTCCTGCCGCAAGACGACGCCGCGCGTGACGTGATCGTCTCGGTTTTCGAGAAGTTCATCAAGAAGGAAGGCCAGGCGCTGATCGGCTGGCGCGACGTGCCCGTCACGCTCGACGGCCTGGGCAAGACCGTGCTCGAATCGATGCCGGTCATCCGCCAGTGCTTCGTCGGCCGGGGCGAGAACTGCGCCGACCAGGACGCGTTCGAGCGCAAGATCCTGGCGATCCGCAAGCAGACCCAGAACCCGCTGGCGGCGCTGGCCGAAAAGCACGACATGCCCGGCCTGACCGAGCTGTACATGCCCAGCTTCTCCAGCCGCACGATCGTCTACAAGGGCCTGCTGCTGGCGACCCAGGTGGGCTCGTTCTACGACGACTTGCGCAACCCCGAGTTCATCTCGGCGCTCGGCCTCGTCCACCAGCGGTTCTCGACCAACACCTTCCCTAGCTGGAAGCTGGCGCACCCGTTCCGCTTCATGGCGCACAACGGCGAGATCAACACGGTTCGCGGCAACGTGAACTGGATGAACGCGCGCCGCCGCACGATGGAATCGGAGCTGCTCGGCGCCGATCTCGACAAGATGTGGCCGCTGATCCCGCACGGCCAGTCGGACACCGCCTGCCTAGACAACGCGCTCGAACTGCTGATCGCGGGCGGCTACAGCCTCGTCCACGCGATGATGATGCTGATCCCGGAGGCATGGTCGGGCAACCCGCTGATGACCCCGGAACGCCGCGCGTTCTACGAATACCACGCCGCCCTGATGGAGCCGTGGGACGGCCCCGCCGCGGTCGCCTTCACCGATGGCCGCCAGATCGGCGCTACGCTCGACCGTAACGGCCTGCGCCCCGCGCGCTTCCTGGTGACGGACGACGACATCTGCGTGATGGCGTCGGAAAGCGGCGTGCTGCCGATCAAGGAAGACAACATCGTGCGCAAGTGGCGTCTCCAGCCCGGCCGCATGCTGCTGATCGACTTCGACGAAGGCCGCATCATCGAGGACGAGGAGATCAAGACGAAGCTGGCCGAGGCCGAGCCTTATGAAAAGTGGCTCGACCAGACCCAGTACAAGCTTGCCGACCTCGACGTGATCGAGCCCGAACTGGCCGAGCTGCCCAAGCCCACCGGCACGCTGCTCGATCGCCAGCAGGCGTTCGGCTACACCCAGGAAGACGTCAGCCGCTTCCTTGAGCCGATGGCCGTCAACGCCGACGATCCGCTCGGCTCGATGGGCACCGACACGCCGATCCCGGTGCTGTCGAACAAGTCGCGCCTGCTGTACGACTACTTCAAGCAGAACTTCGCCCAGGTCACCAACCCGCCGATCGACCCGATCCGTGAGGAACTGGTGATGAGCCTGGTGACGATGGTCGGCCCGCGCCCGAACCTGCTCGGCCACGATGCCGGCAGCCACAAGCGCCTCGAAGTCAGCCAGCCGATCCTGACCGACCTCGGCCTCGCCAAGATCCGCTCGGTGGAAGCCGCGCTCGACGGCGCGTTCCGTACCGGCACCATCGACATGACCTGGGACGCCAAGAGCGGCGCCGCGGGCCTGGAGATGGCGATCAAGGAGATGTGCTGGGCCGCGACCGAAGCGGTGCTGGCGGACAAGAACATCCTCGTCTTGTCCGACCGCGCCCAGGGCCCCGACCGCATCCCGATGCCGGCGCTGCTGGCGACCGCGGCCGTCCACCACCACCTCGTCCGCCAGGGCCTGCGCATGCAGACCGGCCTCGTCGTGGAAACCGGCGAAGCGCGCGAAGTGCACCACTTCTGCGCCCTGGCCGGCTACGGCGCCGAGGCGATCAACCCCTACCTCGCGCTCGAGACGATCGAGGCGATCCGCGTGCGCAAGAACCTGCCCGTCACGGCGGAGCAGGCGGCGAAGAACTACGTCTACGCGATCGGCAAGGGCATCCGTAAGGTCATGTCCAAGATGGGCATCTCGACCTACCAGTCGTACTGCGGCGCGCAGATCTTCGACGCGGTGGGCCTGTCCAGCAAGTTCGTCGACACCTACTTCGGCGGCACCGCCACCACCATCGAAGGTGCGGGCCTGGCCGAAATCGCGGAAGAGACCGTGCGCCGCCACTCGGCCGCTTACGGCGACGACCCGATCTACAAGTCGATGCTCGACGTGGGCGGCATCTACGGCGCGCGCGTGCGCGGCGAGGAGCACGCCTGGACCAGCGAGAACATCGGCCTGCTGCAGCATGCGGTACGCGGCAACGTGCCCGAAAAGTACCGCCAGTTCGCGCAGACCATCAACGACCAGTCGGAGCGCATGCTCACGATCCGCGGGCTGATGGACTTCGTGCCCGGCCAGTCGATCCACATCGACGACGTCGAGCCCGCCAGCGAGATCGTCAAGCGCTTCGCCACCGGCGCGATGAGCTACGGCTCGATCTCGTGGGAAGCGCACACCACGCTGGCGCTGGCGATGAACCGCATCGGCGGCAAGTCGAACACCGGCGAAGGCGGCGAGGATCCCAAGCGCTTCACCCCGCTGGAAAACGGCGATTCGATGCGCTCGTCGATCAAGCAGGTCGCCTCGGGCCGCTTCGGCGTCACCACCGAGTATCTCGTCAACGCCGACGACATCCAGATCAAGATGGCGCAGGGCGCGAAGCCCGGCGAAGGCGGCCAGTTGCCCGGCGACAAGGTCGACCGCACCATCGGCGCGACCCGTCACTCGACGCCGGGCGTGGGCCTGATCTCGCCGCCGCCGCACCACGACATCTACTCGATCGAGGACATCGCGCAGCTCATTCACGATCTCAAGAACGTGAACCCGAAGTCGCGCGTCTCGGTCAAGCTGGTGTCCGAAGTGGGCGTGGGCACGGTCGCGGCGGGCGTCTCGAAGGCGCGCGCGGACCACATCACGATCTCGGGCTACGAAGGCGGCACCGGCGCTTCGCCGCTGACCTCGCTGACGCACGCGGGTTCGCCCTGGGAGATCGGCCTGGCCGAAACCCAGCAGACGCTGCTGCTCAACAACTTGCGCAGCCGCGTGGTGGTGCAGGCCGACGGTGGCCTGCGCACCGGGCGTGACGTCGCCATCGCCGCGCTGCTGGGCGCGGACGAGTTCGGCTTCGCCACCGCCCCGCTGATCGCGGCGGGCTGCATCATGATGCGCAAGTGCCATCTGAACACCTGCCCGGTCGGCGTGGCTACCCAGGACCCGGTGCTGCGCTCGCGCTTCACCGGCCAGCCCGAGCACGTCATCAACTACTTCTTCTTCGTCGCCGAAGAACTGCGAGCGATCATGGCCGAGCTGGGCTTCCGCACCATCCCCGAGATGGTCGGGCGCGTCGATCGCCTGAACATGAAGAAGGCGATCACGCACTGGAAGGCCAAGGGCGTCGATCTGTCCAAGGTGCTCTACCAGGCCCCGCTGGGCGACAGCCCCTCGCTCAACTGGAGCGAGACACAGGATCACGGGCTCGAGCACGCGCTCGACAATTCGCTGATCGAAGCGGCCGCCGACGCGCTGGAAAGCCGCCAGCCGGTGCGCATCGAAAAGAGCGTCATCAACGTCAACCGGACGGTCGGCGCGATGCTTTCGGGTGAAGTGGCCAAGCGCTACGGCCATGCCGGCCTTCCCGACAACACGATCAACGTGAAGCTCACCGGCGTCGCCGGCCAGAGCTTCGCCGCCTGGCTCGCGCACGGTGTCACGCTCGATCTGACCGGCGATGCCAACGACTACGTCGGCAAGGGCCTGTCGGGCGGCCGCGTGATCGTGCGCCAGCCCGGCCACGTCGATCGCGATCCCACGAAGAACATCATCGTCGGCAACACCGTGCTCTACGGCGCGATTTCCGGTGAGGCGTTCTTCAACGGCGTCGGCGGCGAGCGTTTCGCGGTCCGCAACTCGGGCGCGATCGCGGTCGTCGAAGGCTGCGGCGACCATGGCTGCGAATACATGACCGGCGGCGTGGTGACGGTGCTTGGCAAGACCGGCCGCAACTTCGCGGCGGGCATGTCCGGCGGCATCGCCTACGTCTACGACGAGGACGGCGAGTTCGAGAAGCTGGTCAACCCGGCGATGGTCGACCTGCTCAAGATCTCGCCCGACGCGGACGAGGACGAAGGCACCGGCCGTCCGCAGCAGCGCACCAGCTCGGTCACTGACCTGGGCATCGGCGATCCGCTGCGTCACGACGCGGAGCGCCTGCGCATCCTGCTCGAACGCCACCACCTGCACACCGGCTCGAAGCGGGCCCGCGCATTGCTCGACGATTGGGGCAACGCGCTGGGCAAGTTCGTGAAGGTCATGCCGCGCGACTACGCAAAGGCCCTGCGCCTCCAGGAGGCCGAGCGCCTCGAAGCCGCCTCGGTCGCAGCAGAATAATCGGGATACGCATACCATGGGCAAGGAAACCGGCTTCCTCGAACTCGACCGCCACGACCGTACTTACGGTCCGGTCGAGGATCGTCTGAAGAACTACAACGAATTCGTCGTCCCCCTCGCGCCCGAGGCGCTGAAGGCGCAGGCATCGCGCTGCATGAACTGCGGCGTGCCGCACTGCCATACCGGCTGTCCGGTCAACAACATGATCCCGGACTGGAATCACCTCGTCTACGAGGACGATTTCCGCAACGCGCTGGACGTCCTGCACTCGACCAACAACTTCCCCGAGTTCACCGGCCGCATCTGCCCCGCCCCGTGCGAGGCCGCCTGCACGCTGAACATCATCGACGAGCCCGTGACCATCAAGTCGGTGGAATGCGCGATTGTCGACAAGGGGTGGTCCGAAGGCTGGATCGTGCCGAGCCCCGCCAAAGAGCGCACCGGCAAGTCGGTCGCGGTCGTGGGTTCGGGCCCGGCCGGCCTCGCCGCCGCGCAGCAGCTGGCGCGCGCCGGCCATGCCGTCACGGTGTTCGAGAAGAACGACCGCGTCGGCGGGCTGATGCGGTATGGCATCCCCGACTTCAAGCTGGAGAAGCACCTCATCAACCGCCGCATGGTGCAGATGATGTCCGAAGGCGTGGAATTCCGCACTTCGGTCGAAGTCGGCGTCACCGTGTCGGTGGCCTCGCTCAAGGAAAACTTCGACGCTGTGGTCTTCGCCGGTGGCGCCGAAGACCCGCGCCCGCTCGCGATCCCCGGCTTCGAACTGCCGGGTGTGCGCTACGCGATGGAGTTCCTGACCCAGCAGAACAAGCGCAACGCCGGCGACGACGAACTGCGCGCCGCCCCGCGCGGCACGCTGTCGGCCACTGGCAAGCACGTCATCGTCATCGGCGGCGGCGACACCGGATCGGACTGCGTCGGCACCTCCAACCGCCAGGGTGCTGCCTCGGTCACGCAGTTGGAGATCATGCCGCGTCCTCCCGAGAAGGAGAACAAGGCCACCTCGTGGCCGTTCTGGCCGCTCAAGCTGCGCACCTCGTCCAGCCACGAGGAAGGCGCCACCCGCGACTGGGCCGTGCTGACCAAGCGCGTGATCGGCGACAACGACGTCAAGGGCCTCGAATGCGTCCGCGTCGAGTGGAAGGACGGCCGCATGCACGAGGTCGAGGGCAGCGAGTTCGTCCTCGAAGCCGATCTCATCTTCCTGGCGATGGGCTTCGTCGGCCCCCGCAAGGCCGGCATGATCGACCAGTCGGGCGTCGAACTGGACGCGCGCGGCAACGTCAAGGCGGACGTGTTCCGCTACCAGACCAGCGACGAGAAGATATGGTCCTGCGGCGACATGCGCCGTGGCCAGTCGCTCGTCGTCTGGGCGATCCGCGAAGGCCGACAGTGCGCCCGCGCGGTCGACGAAGCGCTGATGGGCAAGAGCCTGCTGCCGCGCTGATTTTTGCGGTTTGGCGAAACGAGAGGGGCGTGCCGAAAGGCGCGCCCTTTTTCGTGGTGGGGGCTTCGACAAGCTCAGCCTGAGCGGGGTTGCTTCGCTACCCTCGTCATTGCGAGCGTAGCGAAGCAACCCAGGGCGATCTAATACTGCCCTGGGTTGCTTCGCTACGCTCGCAATGACGAGGTGGTCGTTTGCGGGACGCTACGCCCGCATCACCAGTCGATCGTCCCGCGCCCATGCTCGGCCAGAAACGCATTCGCCTGGCTGAACGGCCGGCTGCCGAAAAACCCCGCATAAGCCGAAAGCGGGCTCGGATGCGGCGCGGTCAGCACGAGGTGGTGGCTCTGCGCCAGGCCCGGCACGCGCATCGCCTTCTTCTTCGCGTGGCTGCCCCACAGCAGGAACACGCAAGGTTCCGGCTTGGCCGCGACGGCCGCGACGGCGGCGTCGGTGATCGCCTCCCAGCCCTTGTTCTGGTGCGAGCCGGCCTGCGCCTCCTCCACCGTCAGCGCATTGTTGAGCAGCAGCACGCCCTGGCGCGCCCAATGCTCCAGATTGCCGTGGCCCGGTGCGACGACGCCGACATCGGCGCTAAGTTCCTTGTAGATGTTGACCAGCGAGGGCGGCACCCGCACCCCCTCGTGCACCGAGAACGCGAGGCCGTGCGCCTGCCCGGCGCCGTGGTAGGGGTCCTGCCCCAGAATCACCACCCGCACCTGATCGAGCGGGGTCAGTTCGAGCGCGCGGAGCCGGCTGCCGCGCGGCGGGAAGATGCGCTTGCCCGCCGCTTCCTCGGCCTTGAGCCAGCCGCCGAGCTTGCGCGCCTCGGCGCTCGCCAGCACGGGGCCCAGTGCGGCCGCCCAGCTTTCAGGGATGGTTTGCCCGCCTTCAGGCCCTGTCTGAACGCCCGGTGTTGCCGTCATTCCCACATCTCCTGAAAAACTGGTGCACGGACGCAGCCGCCATTGCGCAACATCCGCCCAGTCCCTAAGCATTTTCGGATCATGGCTGTCCATCTCCACGAAGAAGATCTCCCCGAAGGCGTGCTTGCGCCTGGTCCTGTCGCCATCGACACCGAGACCATGGGCCTCATCACCCCGCGCGACCGCTTGTGCGTCGTTCAGATTTCGGACGGCGGGGGCGACGAACACCTCGTCCGCTTCGCCCCCGGCAGCGCGTACGACGCGCCCAACCTCAAGGCCGTGCTGGCCGATCCGGCGCGCCTCAAGCTCTACCATTTCGCCCGGTTCGACCTGGCCGCGATCGAGCATTACCTCGGCGTCACCGCCGCGCCGGTGTTCTGCACCAAGATCGCCAGCAAGATGGTGCGTACTTATACCGACCGCCACGGGCTCAAGGACCTGGTGCGCGAACTGCTGGGCAAGGAAGTGTCCAAGCAGCAGCAGTCGAGCGACTGGGGCGCCCCGGAACTGACCGAGGCGCAGAAGGACTACGCCGCGTCCGACGTGCGCTACCTCCACGCGATGCATGCGATCCTGGTCGAGCGCCTGGCGCGCGAGAAGCGTACCGACCTGGCGCAGGCCTGCTTCGACTTCCTGCCCGCCCGCGCCCGGCTCGACCTGGCCGGCTGGCCCGACCACGACATCTTCAGCCACGAAGCCGCCTGATTACAGGCGCAGCCCCAGCGCCCCTTGGGAGTTTCCTAGTCCGTCATGTCCGATCAAGCCGTCCAGATCCGTAACCGCCGCCGGCATTTTGCCACGCCCGGCGGTTCGCACGACCGGCTGGTCTCGCTGCTCGGCAAAGCGCTGCCGGCCGGGATCGGCCTCGTCGCGGCGGTGATGATCCTGGTGCCGCTGTCGCCGCGCGGAGAGATCAGCTTCCTGCTCGACCGCAACAAGGTGGCGATCACCAACGATCGCCTGCGCGCCGACGACGCCGCCTATCGCGGCAAGGACAACAATTCGCGTGACTTCGTGGTCAACGCGCAAACCGCCGTGCAGCAGACCGCCGCGACGCCGATCGTGCAGATGCTGGGCATCAAGGGCCATCTCAACCTGAACGACGGCCCCGCCAACATCGTCGCCCCGCGCGGCGCCTACAATTACGATACCGAGCAGATCGCGGTCGACGGCCCGGTCAACTTCGACGCGCCCGACGGCTATACGATGACGACCAGCAACGTCGCCATCGACGTGAAATCGCACGTCGCCGTAGGAACCGGCGGCGTCAACGGAACCGTACCGACCGGCGTCTTCCGTGCGGATAGCATGAAGGCGGACCTTGAAAACCGCACCGTGACCCTTGAAGGCAATGCCCGGCTGCGCATGACGCCCGGCAAGCTGAGGATACCCCAATGACGCCCGCCTCGAAAATGCCGAACCCCAAGAAGCCGGGCCGCCTGATGCTCGCCGTGCCCGTGATGGCACTCGCTGCGCTCGCGGGATCGCAGCAGCTGGGTGCGCAGGCGCTCGCCGGCCACAACTCGAACGCACCGGTGGACTATTCGGCCGACCGGATCGAGCTGCAGGACAAGCAGAACCAGGTCATCCTGACCGGCAACGTCGACGTCAAGCAGGCCGAACTGCGGCTGCGCGCCGCACGCACCGTGGTGAACTTCACCAACAACGGCGCGATGCAGATCCAGCGCATGACCGCGAGCGGCGGCGTCGTCGTCACCCGCAACGACGAAGTCGCCACTGGCGACGTCGGCATCTACGACTTCAACAAGAAGCTCATCACGATGACCGGCAACGCCAAGATCAAGCGCGCCAACGGCGACGTGCTGAACGGCGGCCGCCTGGTGGTAGACCTCAACAGCGGCGTCTCCTCCGCTTCCAGCGGCCCCGGCGGGCGCGTGTCGGGTACGTTCAGCGTGCCCAAGCAGCAGCAGAGCGGCACGAAGAAGTAAGCGTCTTCGTCCCACTACAACGCGTCATTGCGAGCGAAGCGAAGCAACCCAGGGCAGCACTACGCCGCTCCGGGGTGCTTCGCTTTGATGGGGGTAGCGGGCTGGGGCGTCAGAACGCCCGGTCGTGCGCCAGTACGCGGATCGTCAGCACGATGATCTGGATGTCGCGCATGATCGTCCAGCCTTCCAGGTACTCCAGATCCGCCTGAAGCCGGTTGACGAGGTCCGATTCGTGGTCGGTGGCGCCACGGAAACCGCGGATCTGGGCAAGGCCCGACAGGCCCGGCTTGAGCGAGTGGCGCTGCCAGTAGCGGGTATCGACTTCCCAGAACAGCTTGTCGCCCGCCAGCGAGCCGGTGGCGTGCGGGCGCGGGCCGACGAGGCTCATGTCGCCAATCAACACGTTGAACAGCTGCGGCAGCTCGTCGATGCTGGTCTTGCGGATGAAACGGCCGACTTTGGTGATCCGCTTGTCGTCCTTCGATGCCGACACGCTGCCGGTGGCATCGCCCATCGACTGGGTCATCGAACGGAACTTGTACATGTTGAAGAAGCGATTGCCGCGGCCCATGCGGCGCTGGGTGAAGAACACCGGCCCCCGGTCCTGCAGCTTCACCGCGAGCGCCGTCGCCAGCAGCAGCGGGGACAGGGCGAGGATCGCGCCGCCGGCGAAGGCGATGTCGAACAAGCGCTTGATTGCCCTGTCACGCAGGCCCAGCGGCCCCGCAGAGACCATCAGCAGCCCATGCTTGCCAACCACGCGGGCGCCCTGCGCACCGAGGCGAGCGACCTCGTCGTCGAGCACTTCGCCGTCGACGTTCGCGCCTTTGAGCATCATCGCCCATTCCGCACGGCGTCCGGCCGGGCAGCTGACGATCACGCGATCGATGTTGCGCAGGACGAGGCCGATGCGGTCGAGCGCGTGGGGGTCGTTCAGGTTGGGCCGCAGGCCCATCGCCGCCGCCGAGATGCGGATCGCGCCGCGCAGGTTTACCTGCGGGCCGCCATCGTCGATGATGAGTTCGTTGATGACCGTCTCGCCGCAGCGCCAGCGCACGAAGCTGCGCAGTTGCAGGCGGGTCCAGGCGATGATGAGCATCGCGCACAGCGCCCCGCCGTTGAACGCCGCGCGCGAGACGTCCGCCTCGGGGCGGATGAGGAACTGCACGAAGACGACCACCGCCACCGCGATCACCATCGCCCCAAGCCCGCGGAAGATGCCGCGCCAGCCTTCCTGGAGCGTCGCGATCGAATAGGAGCCGTTGTACAGCGCGAGGGTGAGGTAGATCGGCAGGATCAGTTGGGCATGGATCAGCGCGGCGGCAATACCCGGAACGCCTGACAGCAGGTAGCCGGTGGCACCGAAGCCGAGCGACACTGCGAAGACGTCACCTAGCACCAGCGCGAGATAACACTGCAGGCGCCGCCGCTCACGCGAGGGGGCAACCAGCAGTTCATCGGCTTCCGTGCGCTCTTTCACGAGCGGACGCGCGGCAAACGGCGCGTTCATCGGATCGGCACTCCTGGTTGCAAGGTCACGTCGACTGCCTCCCACAAGCAGCTTTCAATCGGCGCGTGCGGCACGGGGAACCCATGCTGCGATTGCGTAGGTATACGCCCGTATGGGGAGAGCAAGCAAACGGAAACGCCCGCGCGTCAGGCCGTGTTTATTGCCCGTTGTCCAGTGTTGGGACGCGCCGAGCGGGCGATCGTCAACAATCCTTCTGAAAGAAGAAGTTCCGCGTCCTGACTATTCGCGAGCAGCGATTGGTGCAATGCGATCAACCGCGCGACGAGCCGCTCCAGTTTCTGCCCGCGCCATGCCGACATCTGTACCGCGATCGCGGGCTGGTCCTTCCAGAAGATGCGCCGGGCCCCCGCCTCGACCTTGAGGAAGCCCGACAAGTCGCGGCCGTCGCCGAATCGGGCATTGAGCCCCGCGAGCTGCGCGGTGCGACGCTGGAACGCCAGCAGCAGGCCGACCGGGTTCATCCCCTTGTCGTGCATGCGCTTGAGTTCCGCGCCAACGATCTCGCGCCGCCCGCCCAGCACCGCGTCGACCAGCGCCGCGAAATCGTCGTCCTCGGTGGGTGCGCCGATCGCATCGAGGTCCGCGCTCGAAACGGCACGCGGCGTCTCCGGCGAGGCGTCGAGGTACAACGCTAGCTTGGTCACTTCGGAGCGCGCCAGACGCGTGTCGAGCCCGGCGCCGCGCGCAATCCGCTCGGCGATGTCGCTGCCCAGCTTGAGGCCCGCGGTATTGCCCATCGTGCGCACCGAGGCGGCGACCGAGGCGAGGTCGGGCGGATAGAACATCGCCACCAGCCCGTCCGCCCGCGTGGCGAGCAGCTTGGCAGTGCGCGACTTGTCGGTGGCGCTGGTGGCGACGATCAGCACGGGGCAGCCCTCGACCTCGTTCTCGAGCAGGGTCTGCACCGCATCGTGCGCCTCGTCGCCGGCGGCGCGGACCCAGATGTGGCGGGGGCCACCGAACAGGGAGTTGGAACGGGCCTCGTCACCCAGCTTCACCGGATCGCGGCGCAGTTCGGAGCCCGAAATCTCGATGCGCTCACCCGGATCGGGCAGCAGCGAGACGATCTTCGCGGCGGCGTCGGACGCGCTCGATTCGTCGGGCCCGCAGAAGAAGAACACGCGCGCCTCGCGGGCGGCGCGCTGGGCGATCCCGGCGAACTCCTTCTGAGTCGCTTTCATGGACTGCCGATTACTGGCGGGTGTCGCCGCGCAGGCGCAGGGCGACGTTGGTGACGATGCGCGTGGCGACGTCCTTGGCCATGTTCTCCAGCGCGGTCTGTTCGGCCGCGATCGTCGCGTAGTCGGACGAGACGACGTCGATGCCCGCATCGGTCCCGGCGGTGGCGTCGAGCACCACTTCCTTGGTGTTCACGTCGACGAGCTGATAGCGCGCACGCAGCGTGCGGCGTTCGCGGCCGACGGTATCGTCGGACAGCAGCGCGAAGCTTTCCAGCTTGTCGTCCAGGCGCACGTCGAGGCGGTACTTGGGGGCCACGCCCTTGGCGCCCGAGACACCCAGTTCGTCGACCAGCGCGTTGCGCACCAGCCATCCGGCGCGTCCCTCGATCGCGGCGACCTGCACGGTGGCGAGCCCCTGCGCGACCTTGGCGCTGCCGCCGCCGGCGTACATCGGTTGGAGGCCGCAGCCGCCGAGCGCCACCGAGGCGCTCAGCGCCAGCCCGAGAGCGAACGCACGCTTCATCATGCGACGAGATTGACCAGACGGTCGGGCACCACGATCACCTTGCGCACTTGAGCTCCATCCAGCGCACGCTGCACCTTCTCGCTGGCGAGGGCAAGCGCTTCGAGGTCCTCCTTCGAGGTCCCCTTGGCGACGGTGATGGTGTCGCGCAGCTTGCCCTTGACCTGGATCGCCACGGTGACTTCGTCGTCGACCAGCAGCGCCGGGTCCACTTCGGGCCACAACGCATCGGCGATCAGGCCCTCTCCGATCGAGCCCCACGCCTCTTCGGCCAAGTGCGGCATCATCGGCGAGACCAGCAGCAGCAGCGAACGGATCGCGGCGGAGCGGCTGGCCGAAGGCGCGGCCTTCTCGATCGCGCCGGTCAGCTCGTAAATGCGCGCCACCGCCTTGTTGAAGCCCAGCGCCTCGATGTCGCGCGCGGCGGCGTCGACAGTCTGGTGGGCCTTGCGGTCGAGCGCCTTGTCCTCGCCGGTGGCGGCGGCGTCGTACTGCGCGAACAGGCGCCACAAACGCTGAACGAATCGGCCGCAGCCTTCGATGCCGGCTTCGGACCACGGCAAGTCGCGCTCGGGCGGGCTGTCGGACAGCATGAACCAGCGGATCGCGTCGGCGCCGTAGTTCGCGACGATCTCGTCGGGATCGACCACGTTCTTCTTCGACTTCGACATCTTGATGACGCGGCCGATCTCGACCGGAGCGCCGTCCGCCTTGAGCTTCGCGCTCTCAGCGCTGCGCTCGACCTCGCCCGGCGTGAAGTACACCGGCTGGCCATTGGCGTCGTTGATGCGGAAGTAGGTCTCGTGCGTGACCATGCCCTGCGTGAACAGGCTGGCGAAGGGCTCCTTCACCTCGATCTTGCCGATGCGGGCCAGCGCGCGGGTCCAGAAACGGGCGTAGAGCAAGTGCAGGATCGCATGCTCGATGCCGCCGATGTACTGCTCGACCGGCAGCCACTCGGCAATTTTTGCCGGGTCGAAAGGACGGTCGCCGGGCTGGCTGGCGAAGCGCAGGAAGTACCACGAGCTGTCGACGAAAGTATCGAGCGTGTCGGTCTCGCGCCGGGCGGGGGCGCCGCACTGCGGGCAGTCGACGTGCTTCCAGGTGGGGTGGCGCACCAGCGGGTTGCCCGGCGTCTGGAAATCGACGTCCTCGGGCAGGACGACCGGCAAGTGCTTCTTGGGCACCGGCACGACACCGCAGACCTCGCAGTGGATGAACGGGATCGGCGTGCCCCAGTAGCGCTGGCGCGAAACGCCCCAGTCACGCAGGCGCCACACCGTCTTGCCCTCACCCCAGCTTTCGGCCTCGGCGCGGGCGATGACCTGGGCCTTGGCGTCGGCGACGGTCAGGCCATCGAGGAACCCGGAGTTGACCAGCACCCCGTCGCCGGCCTCGGACTCGCCGTCGAACGGCTTGTCGGCATCCTCGGCGCTTGCGGCGACGACGCGCAGGATCGGCAGGTCGTACTTTGTGGCGAACTCGAAGTCGCGCTGGTCGTGGCCGGGGACGGCCATGACCGCGCCGGTGCCGTAGTCCATCAGCACGAAGTTGGCGATGTAGACCGGCAGCGGCGCGCCGGTGAACGGGTGCTTGGCGGTGATTCCGGTGTCGAAGCCCAGCTTTTCCGCGGTTTCCAGCTCGGCCGCGGTGGTGCCGCCCTGCTTGCACAGCGCGATGAAGTCCTCGACCTCGGGCCGGCCCACGGCGGCGGCCTGCGCGATCGGGTGATCGGCCGCGACGGCGACGAAGCTGGCGCCGAAGATCGTGTCCGGGCGCGTCGAGTAGACCTCGACGCTGCCGCCGGTCGAGAGGTCGAACTTGAACTGCAGGCCCTGCGACTTGCCGATCCAGTTCTCCTGCATCGTGCGGACCTTCTCGGGCCACTTGTCGAGCGTCGACAGGCCTTCGAGCAGTTCGTCGGCGAAGTCGGTGATCTTGAGGAACCACTGGGAGAGCTTGCGCTTCTCGACCAGCGCGCCCGAGCGCCAGCCGCGCCCGTCGATGACCTGCTCGTTGGCTAGCACGGTGTGGTCGACCGGGTCCCAGTTGACCGCCGATTCCTTGCGGTAGACGAGGCCGTGGGCGTAGAGGTCGAGGAACAGCGCCTGCTCGTGGCCGTAGTATTCCGGCTCGCAGGTGGCGATCTCGCGGCTCCAGTCGAGCGCGAAGCCCAGGCGCTTGAGCTGCTTTTTCATGCTCGCGATGTTGTCGCGCGTCCAGCCGCCGGGGTGGACGCCCTTTTCCATCGCCGCGTTCTCGGCCGGCATGCCGAAGGCGTCCCAGCCCATCGGGTGGAGGACCTCGTGGCCCTTCATCCGCTTGTAGCGCGCGAGCACGTCGCCCATCGTGTAGTTGCGCACGTGGCCGATGTGGATGCGCCCCGAGGGATAGGGGAACATCTCCAGCACGAAGCTGCGCGGCTTGGTCGAGGCATCGTCGGCGCGGAAGCTCTGCGCTTCGTCCCACGCAGCCTGCCAGCGCGTGTCCGCCACTGCGGGATCGAACCGCTCGGTCATTGGGTATGCTCTCCTGCGGGCCACCTGGCCCTATATCGCCGCACCGGGCCCGGTGCGGCGCTTAACACCGCAAACTTACTGCGTGATCGAATCGCGGCGCAGGTCGCGGGCGCGGGTGAGGATGATGTCCTCGAGCTTCTGCACGGTCGCGGCCTGGACCGGCGCCGGCACCCAGCCGCCGCCCTGCGCCACTTCGCGCACGGTGGTGACGCGTAGCGCGTCGGCGCGCAGATCCTGGTCGAGGATCGCGATCGACACCTTCACGCGCTCGGTCGGGGTCTTGGGGTTCACGTACCAGTCGGTGATGATGACGCCGCCGGCGCTGTCCGACTGGAGCAGCGGCATGAACGAGATCGAATCGAGGCTAGCGCGCCACAAGTAGCTGTTCACGCCGATCGTGGTCACTTGCGAAGGGGCGAGCTTGGCGGATTGCACGTGCTTCTTGCCGCCGCAGCCGGCCAGGGCGAGCGCCGCCACGGCGCAGAAACCCGCAGTCGCCAGCGTGCGCACGGAAAGAAGGCCGGTGTCGGTGCTGCCTGTCATGTTCGTTCCCAATTACGTGTTCGGGCCTGGAGAACCGGCAAACCGGGCCTCTCAGCAAAACGCCTCTATAACCGCCGCTGGCGCAGCGGCAAGTGCGCCGTTTCCGCGGCCCAACCTGTGCCAGGGCGAAGCAGGCCCGCGCTGAGCGCTTGCTGAACGAAACCGCGCCCTTTCCCTGAAGGCTCATGCCGTGTTAATCTGCGGCGGTGACAATAGCAGTCGGATCGCGATGCCTAAGCATCTGATCCGCCAGCAGGATCGCGTGAGACGTTAGGGCTTGAGATGAGCGGGCTTGAAACAGGCAAGGAACAGGGCACAGGATCGCGCGGCATGCGCGGCGGCGTGCTGCTGGCCGGCTGCGTCTGCCTGCTGGCGCTGCCCAGCGCAGTCCTGGCGTTCTCGACCAACTTCCGCAACCCGGCGCCGAACGCCGGCCAGATCGATTCGCTCGACCCGCAGACCACGCCCGAAAACTTTTCCGAAGCGATCGCGCTGCGTTCGCTGGGCAAGACTCAGCCGTTTCCCTTTACCCCCGCCGGCACCCCCAACCAGCCGGATCGTGCGGTGACGGTGGCGGTGCGGTACGATCCGGAAGCGGCGCAGGCGATCATCGTCCACGGCCGTTCGCCGATCGCACCGGCCGGCCAGGACGGCGGCGGCCTGCGTATCGCCTCCAACACCTACAGCCTGGGCGTATCGCGCGGGTATCAGAACTTCGCGCAGAACCTCGTCCAACCCGCGCCCAACCGGCCGATAGCCGAACTGCCCGATCTCAAGCGGTTCAGCCTGGCGCCGGGTGCTTCCAAAAATGACGAATCGCGCTTCTCGCCGCGCATATCGCTCGACGAAAAGCGGCCGTCCGGACGCGCGCCGCGTACGTTCGCGGGGGATGGCAGCGAAGTCGACGTCGGCGGCGCCTATCGCGTGACCGACAATCTGAACGTCACCGCCGGAGTCCGCTATTCGCAGGACCGCGAGCGCCTGGTGCCGCTGACCGACGGCAAGCAGGACAGCCAAGCCGTCTACGTCGGCACGCAGTTCCACTTCTGAAACCGGCAACCATGGTTGCAAATTCAGCAACTTTCTTATTGCACTTTTTGCGCATGCGACACTGCATGGTCTTGCGGCCGTCTTATTCCTTCCATAGCCTCGTGATCGGTGGATGCTGACATAACGGAAGGCTAAGACATGGCGCGCGTTGCGATTGTTACCGGCGGTACTCGTGGAATCGGCGAGGCCGTCTCGCTCGCCCTGCAGGAACGCGGCCATACCGTGGTTGCAAATTACGCAGGCAACGAGGAAAAGGCCCAGGCTTTCACCGAGCGCACCGGCATCCCCGCCTACAAGTGGGACGTGGGTGATTTCGAAGCGACGCAGGACAACTGCGCACGCATAGCCGCCGAAGTGGGCCCGATCGACATCGTCATAAACAATGCCGGCATCACCCGCGACGGCGTGCTCCACAAGATGAGCTTCGACGACTGGAACGACGTCATGCGCGTCAACCTGGGCGGCTGCTTCAACACCGCCAAAGCGACGTTCTCCGGCATGCGCGAGCGTGGCTGGGGCCGCATCGTCAACATCGGCTCGATCAACGGCCAGGCCGGCCAGTATGGCCAGGTGAACTACGCCGCCGCCAAGTCCGGCATCCACGGCTTCACCAAGGCGCTGGCGCAGGAAGGCGCCAAGTACGGCGTCACCGTCAACGCCATCGCGCCCGGCTACATCGACACCGACATGGTCGCCGCCGTGCCGCCGCCGGTGCTCGAAAAGATCGTCGCCAAGATCCCCGTCGGCCGCCTCGGCAACGCCTACGAGATCGCGCGCGGCTGCGCCTTCCTGTGCTCGGACAACGCCGGCTTCGTGACCGGATCGACGCTGAGCATCAACGGCGGCCAGCATATGTACTGACGATGGCAGGCGATTAGCGAAAGCTAATCGCCGGTGCTGCCAAAGGCGGCAGCCATCGACTCGGCCGGCGGGGCGGCGGACGGCAGGTCCGCCGAACCGGTGCGACTTCACAGCGGCGGCTTTGCCGTCGCCCTTTCGCCAAAACCCAGCCTCACCTTGAATTTCGCCTCGAAAAAGCGTACTGCCCTGACAGCAGACGACACTGGCCCAAGGCCATTGGATCAAGCCCTCGCCGTTGCAGCGGCGGGGGCTTAGTCGTTTGGGGGACACGTTGCAGCGCATCCCCCACCCGTTGCTACTTCCCGCCCTTCACTTCCACCAGCTTCAGGATGAGGCTGGCGAATGCGAACAAGGCACCCAGGAAGAGGCACAAGTCAGCGAACGACACCGGCTTTTCCTCCATTGGATCGACGGCAGAAGCGCCGCCGCCGACTCTCATATAGGAAAAATCCTACATGTTCTATATTTGTTCCGATTAACCAGTCGATGCGGAAGCGGTCCCGCGCCGGGATGGGAGGAGCCGACCTTGCGCACACCCACCCCGCTCATGCTGAGCTTGTCGAAGCATGGGGACCTTGTGCAACGGCCGAGGGGCGTTCGACAAGCTCAGGCTGAGCGGGTGGAGAAGAGCCCGAAGCGGGATGATTCTAGACCGACGCACTTTTCGTCATTGCGAGCGTAGCGAAGCGACCCAGGGCGGTGGGATACTGCCCTGGGTTACTTCGCTACGCTCGCAATGACGGATTAACGTAATACTCTAAGCGCGGGGAAAGGCTTCCCCCATCAAGCCACGCGCACACTCCGCCCCAAAACCAAAAAAGGCCCGCGGTTTCCCGCGAGCCCTTTTCGTAAAGCCGAAGCTCTCTGTGCGCGATCAGCGCTTCGAGAACTGGAAGCTACGACGTGCCTTGGCGCGGCCGTACTTCTTACGCTCGACCACGCGGCTGTCGCGGGTCAGGAAGCCGGCGGCCTTGACGGCGGCGCGCAGCGCCGGCTCGTACTTGGTCAGCGCCTGGGCGATGCCGTGCTTCACGGCGCCGGCCTGGCCCGACAGGCCACCACCCTTGACGGTGGCGATCACGTCGTACTGGTCTTCGCGGCCAGCGACCTGGAAGGTCTGGTTGATGACCAGACGCAGGGTCGGACGGGCGAAGTAGACGGTCTGGTCGCGGCCGTTGACGATGACCTTGCCCGAACCGGGCTTGATCCACACGCGGGCAACGGCGTCCTTGCGGCGGCCGGTGGCGTAAGCGCGGCCCTGCGCGTCAATCTGCTGCTCGCGCAGCGGCATCGTCGAAACGCGGGGTGCGATCGTGGTTTCGCCTGCATCGTCAGCAACGGTGACGTCGCCGGTGATGTCCTTGAGGTCGGACAGGCTCTGTACGGTTTCGTTCTCGGACATTACGCGCCCACCTTGTTCTTACGGTTCATGGAAGCGACGTCGAGCGCTTCGGGCTGAGTGCCGCCATGGGGATGTTCGGTGCCGGCATAGAGGTGCAGGGCACGCATCTGGTCACGACCGAGCGGACCGCGCGGAACCATGCGCTCGACAGCCTTTTCAAGCACGCGCTCGGGGAAGCGACCGGCGAGGACCTTGTCCGCGGTGACTTCCTTGATGCCGCCGGCGTAGCCGGTGTGCTTGTAGTAGGTCTGCTGCTTGAGCTTGTTGCCCGTGAAGCGCACCTTCTCGGCGTTGATGACGACCACGTGGTCGCCGCAATCGACGTGCGGGGTGTAGCTGGGCTTGTGCTTGCCGCGCAGCAGGTCGGCGATGATGACGGCGAGACGGCCGACAACCAGATTTTCGGCATCGATAAGATGCCACTTCTTCTCCACCTCGGCCGGCTTGATCGACCGGGTGACCTTCGTGAGCGCCTTCATGGCTGGTCATTCCCTATAATTCGTGCGCCAGCCGTGGGAGAGAATCCCCAGAAAGCGCGGAAGGCGGCCAATTCGTCGAAAAGGGCCGCCAAGTCAAGCAGACTGCGGGATTCCAGAGAGGTAAAATGATACCGCTCTCTCCACCCTCCGGAAAATCCCCGTTCGTGTCGAGCGAAGTCGAGACACGCCAGCGCCATGCACAGTGTCTCGACTGCGCTCGACACGAACGGATTTAAGCGGGCGGTTTTAGGCGGACGGTGGGACCGCGCCCCGGTTTTCCAAGTCCCGTCACCCTGAACTCGTTTCAGGGTCCATCGGGCCGCCTTACCCAGTGGCTTGGATACCCCGCCGAGCCTGAAACGAGTTCAGGGTGACGGTGAAGGAGAGCTCCGGGGTGCTCGGGCCCTACCCCCGCCGCCCGAGCGCGTGCGCGCCCCACACCGTCGCCGCGACCAGCAGCGCGCCGCACAGCTGGTGCGCCACCGCCACCCACAGCGTCACGCCCGACCATACGGTGCAGATGCCGAGCAGCACTTGCGTGCCGAACGCACAGTGCAGCACCACCGAGACGAGCCGCTCATGCCGGGCCTTGAGCTTGCGGCCCATCACCACCAGCACCGCCACCACCGCCCACGCCCACCAACGGTGGACGAAGTGCGTGAGGTACGGGTCGTTGAACAGCGCATGCAGCGCGCCCTTCGCCCACTCCACGCCGTCGGGGAAGAAGCTGCCCTGCATCAGCGGCCAGGCGTCCCAGTTGAGCCAGCCGCCGCCGGCGACGACGCCGGCGCGCAGGCCTGCCACCATCGCCCCCATGAACAGCTGCACCGCCAGCATGCCGAGCGCCAGCACGCCGAACCCGGTCAGCCGCGCGCGGGGTGCCCCACGCTCCAGCGCCTTGAGATCGAGCGCGGTCCAGATCAGCCCGCCCAGCGTGAACAGCGCCACGAGCAGGTGCGCGGCAAGGCGGAAGTGGCTCACCCGGTCGAGCGCCTCGGCGGAAAGGCCGGAGGACACCATCCACCAGCCGACCACGCCTTGCAGCCCGCCCAGCGCCAGCAGCGCCACCAGGCGGGGCTTGTAGCCGCCGGGGATCGTCCGCTTGAACCAGAGCCACGCGAGCGGCAGCGCGAACACCAGCCCGATCACCCGCGCGAGCAGGCGGTGCGTCCACTCCCAGAAATAGATGAACTTGTACTGGCCCAGCGTCATGCCCGCCGGGCCGTTGACGTCGAGGTACTGAGGGATCTGCTTGTAGCGCGCGAACTCGGCCTGCCACTGTCCGTCCGTCAGCGGCGGGATGGCGCCGGTGAGCGGCTTCCACTGCGTGATCGACAGGCCCGACTCGGTCAGCCGCGTGATCCCGCCGACGACGACGATCAGCACCACCAGCACCGCCACCGTCAGCAGCCAGCGAATCATCGGGGCGATATCGTCGGAGGTCCCGATGATCGGGCGGCCATCGTTCACGCGCATGCGTCTGCTTCTTTCGTCATGACGCCATTCCCTGCGATTTCACGCCGCAATGCGCAAGGCCCGCGTCGACCGGACGTGGGTCTTAATGTCTGATTGGAAATCCGGCAGCAGCCGGATTTGCGGCACCGGCCCGCTCCCCACCCGACCTCCCCCAACAGTGTATCCTGGATGGGAGGTCGGGCGGGGGAGCGGGCCGGTGAAGCCTCGAAATTCCCGTTTCCGGGAATTTCCAATCAGGCGCTTATGGCGTCGGAAAAGACGTGTAGGGCTTGCATGATGATACAACATTACATACATGGCTCGCATGCGCACTGCCCTCCTCGCGATTCGTAGCCGTCTTGACCGTGTCGGTATTCTCCTCAGCGGCCTTTGTGCCGTTCACTGCGTGCTCGGTGTCGTTCTGGTCGGTATCTTCGGGCTAGGTGGGGAGGCGCTGCTGTCGCCCGAAATCCACCGTATCGGCCTGGCCATCGCGCTGACCGTGGGTCTGGTATCGCTGGGTTTCGGCGTGCTGCGCCACGGCCGCATCGCCCCGCTGGTGATCGGCGGAATCGGCTTGTCGCTGATGGCGGCGGCGCTGTTCGTCGACCACGGCCTGCCCGAAGCTGTACTGACGATCCTCGGTGTCAGCCTGGTCGCCTTCGCGCATATCCGCAACGTCCACGCACACGGTTGAGCGCCCACAGAGTATCCTTGATGGACGGTCGGGTGGGGGTGTGGGCCGGTGCCGCAAAATCCGCCTTCAGCGGATTTTCAAACAGCCTCTGATAGCTTGCACTCGGCGTCTCGCGCGCTATCTGCGGCGCATGGCCGACGAACTCCTGCTCACCGTCAACGGCGAACCGCGCCGCATCGCCCCCGGCTCCAGCGTGGCGGACCTCGTCACTCAGATCGGGCTCGACCCGCGCAAGGTCGCGGTCGAACGCAATGCCGAGATCGCCCCGCGCTCGACGCTGGCCGAGGTGATCCTGGCAGATGGCGACGTGCTGGAAATCGTCCATTTCGTCGGCGGCGGCTGAACTTCCGCGCCCTTCCCGCCACATTATCCCCCAATTACCCTTCGCATCCCGAAAGGACGCGCCTCGTGACCGATACTTCCGCCGCTACCCTGGCCGCCGACACCTGGACCGTCGCGGGCCGCACGTTCACCTCGCGCCTGATCGTGGGGACCGGCAAGTACAAGGACTATGCCCAGAACGCTGCGGCGGTGGCCGCATCGGGCGCGGAGATCGTCACCGTGGCGGTGCGCCGGGTCAACGTTTCCGACCCCAAGGCGCCGATGCTGACCGACTTCATCGACCCCAAGCAGATCACCTACCTCCCCAACACCGCCGGCTGCTTCACCGCCGACGACGCGATCCGTACGCTGCGCCTGGCGCGCGAGGCGGGCGGCTGGGACCTCGTGAAACTGGAAGTCCTGGGCGAGGCGCGCACATTGTACCCCGACATGCGCGAGACGCTGAAAGCCACGGAAATCTTAGCGAAAGAGGGCTTCCTGCCGATGGTCTACTGCGTCGACGATCCGATCGCGGCGAAGCAGTTGGAGGACTGCGGCGCGGTCGCCGTGATGCCGCTGGGCGCGCCGATCGGCTCGGGCCTCGGCATCCAGAACAAGGTGACGATCCGCCTCATCGTCGAAGGCGCAAAAGTGCCGGTGCTGGTCGATGCCGGCGTCGGCACCGCGTCGGAAGCGGCCGTGGCGATGGAGCTGGGCTGCGACGGCGTGCTGATGAACACCGCCATCGCCGAGGCCAAGGACCCTGTGCGCATGGCCCGCGCGATGAAGCTGGCAGTCCAGGCCGGCCGCCACGCCTACCTCGCCGGCCGCATGGGCCAGCGCCGCTACGCCGATCCGTCGAGCCCGCTGGCAGGACTGATCTGACCTCCCGGCATCTTTTGCCAAACCCTTCCCACCCGCCTCGCAAACAAACCATTGCATGGTAAAGGGTATGGAAAGGAAAACCGTGGTTAACTGCGACTCGCGGAGGGAATGGCCTCCGCAGGGTACGGGATCAACGCCATGGCCACTACGGGAACGGCTACTCTGACGATCGGCGAACTGCGGGAATTCGCGAGCTTCGCATCCAGCGAACAGCGCTACATCCGGCGCAGCCTCGACATCGGCCTCGGCCGGCAGGATGCGTTCAAGCTCTGGGCGCGCGACGAGGGCGAACTTGCCTCGATCCGCAAGCAGTACGTCGCCTACCAGGACCTCAAGACGCTGCGCACGATGCGCCCCGACGACCTCGGATTCGAGGACGTCGAAGAGTTCATGGGCAAGCTGGTGCGGATGGCCGCTTTCGACCTCGCGCAGGAGAAGATGACGAGCTTTTCGTCGTTCCGCTTCCTTTATGAACGCCTGCTCGGCGCCTGGTCGCGGGCCTGGCTGCCCGCCGCGTTCTGCGGCGCCGCCGCCCTCCCCCAGATTCGCCCGGACCGCCGCCGCAGCCTGCTCCACTCGATAAGCGAAGCCGCCGCCACGGCGCCCGGCTGGTCCGACCGCGAACCCAGCTTCTATCCCGAGTTCATCGAGAAGGAGGCGGCCTAGGCGGCCACGGCCTCCGCCGCTTCGCGCTTCACCGCATCGCGCGCTTTTGCCGCGAGCTTCTGGATGTAGCCGAGCTTGGCGACGATCGCGTCGGAAAGGTGGAACGGGTAGAGGTCGGGCTGGCCCATCGAGCGGTTGATCGCGTTCATCGCGAACGACAGCGGCCCCATCGCCTCGGCCAGCGCATGCGTGTCGGCGGTGTAGGGATCGAAGCCCGGCTCCACCTCCACCCCCGCCGCGTCACCCGGCATCCGCGCGAGCGACAAGTCGAAGCCGCCGGCCGTCGCCAGCACGTCGACGATGTGCAGGTAGTGCGCGAAAGTCTCGGCGAAGTCCTCCCACGGGTGCATAGTCGCGTAGAAGCTGACGTAAGCGTCGGTCCACACTTTCGAAGCGTCGTCCGAGTAGTGCGCGTTGAGCGCCTGCTGGTAATCCAGCGTCTCGTCCCCGAATACCGCGCGGAAGGCCTGCAGTTCGGCCGGATCGCCCTCCACCAGGCGCGACCAGTAGTGGTGGCCCACCTCGTGCCGGAAATGGCCGAGCAGCGTGCGGTACGGCTCGCCCATGGCGTGGCGGATGCGCTCGCGTTCGGCGTCGTCCGCTTCGATCAGGTTCAGCGTGATGACGCCGCCATCGTGGCCGGTGGTGACTTGCGGGGTGCCTGCCTGCTCGGCCGCGGCATCGTAGAGGAAGTCGAAGGCGAGACCCTGCTTTCCGGTCCGCTCCTCCGCCTTGGTTTCGCGCGGCAGGCCCAGGCGGATGAGCGTGTGGAACAGGCGGCGCTTGGCCGCCTCGATCCGCGCCCAGCGCTGGGGCACCGAAGGCTGCGAGAGATCGGGGATCGTGCGGTTGTGCCGGCAGGCGTCGCACAGCGGCGTCGTATCGGCGGTCGCGACCAGCCAGTTGCAGATCTGGTAGTCGTTGTTGTTGGCGCAGACCTTGACTTCGGCGGTGCTGCCCTTGCCGTCGCGCCAGACGGTGGCCTTGTCCGCCAGGAAGCGGAAGCCGTCGATCGCCGGGTCGTAGCCCAGCGTGGCGCGGCAGCCGGGGCAGACTCGGACTTCGAAATGATTCAGGCGACGGCAGTTCGGGCAGGCAAAGGCGCGCATGGCAGACGGGCTTTCATGATCTTTGCGCGTTGAACGCAAGAGCGGCCCGCTCGTTTCCGGTCAGGTGCGATACAATGCATCCAGCCGCGTGCCGTAGCGCTCCTTCAGCTTGTGGCGCCGCACCTTGAGGCTGGGCGTCATCTCCTCGTTCTCGATCGAGAACGGCTCGTCCGCGAACGCGAACTGGCGCACCTTCTCGATCACCGAAAGGTCGGCATTCACCCGGTCGAGCGCGGCCCGAATCGCGGCGCGGAAGACGGGTAGGTCCTGCAGCTTGCGGAAATCGAAGTGTTCGCCGTTGTCGCGCGCCCATTGCAAGGCCCAGTCGGCATCGGGCACGATCAGGCCGACGATGTAGGGCCGCCGGTCGCCCGAGACCATCGCCTGCGCGATCTCGGGCTGGAGCGTGAGCATCGATTCGACCTTCTGGGGCGAGACGTTGTCGCCCTTGTCGTTGACGATCATGTCCTTCTTGCGGTCGGTGATGGCGATGCGACCCTTGGCGTCGATGTGGCCGATGTCGCCGGTGTGCAGCCAGTCGTCCTTGAGCACGTTGGCGGTCGCCGCCTCGTTCTGCCAGTAGCCGGCCATCACCAGTTCGCCGCGCACGAGGATTTCGCCGTCGTCGGCGATGCGCACTTCGACGCCGCGCATGGGCGGGCCGACGGTGTCGAACTTGACCCCGGCGCCGGGGCGGTTGCAGCTGATGATCGGGCCTGCCTCGGTCTGGCCGTAGCCCTGCAGCAGGACCAGCCCCATCGCTTCGAAGAACACGCCGATCTCGGGATTGAGCGGCGCGCCGCCCGACACCATCGCCTTCATCCGCCCGCCGAAGCGCGCACGCACCTTGGGACGCAGCGTACGTTCGATCACCGCGTCGAGCGGCCAGTCGATCAGCCGGCGCTTGCCGCCCTGGCTGCGCAGGCCGCCGGCGATCGCCCAGTCCATGAGCCGATGCGGGATCGCGCCCTGCTTCTCGATCTGCTTCATGATGCGCGTGCGCAGCACCTCGAACAGGCGCGGGACGACGACCATGATGGTCGGGCGCACTTCCTCGATATTGGCGGCGAGCTTGTCGAGCCCTTCGGAATAATAGATCTGCCCGCCCAGCCCGATCGGCAGCAGTTGCCCGCCGGTGTGCTCGTAGGCATGGCTGAGCGGCAGGAACGAGAGGAATATCTCGCGCTTGTCCTCACCGCCGGGCCCTGCAGCCGGGCCTTTGTCCCAGCCGAAATCCTCGGCGATGATCCGCGCCGCGCCGGCGACGTTGGACAGCAGCATGCCGTGGTGCTGGCGCACCCCGCGCGGCGCGCCGCCGGTGCCGCTGGTGTAGATGATGCACGCCAGGTCCTGCCGCGCGATCCCGGCCATCCGCGCCTCGACGTCGGCCCGCGCCTGCACTGCGTCGCCTTCGAGCAGGTCGGCCCACACATGGCTTTCATAAGCCCCGCCTTGCATCGGCACGAGCGGCTCCATGCCGATCACGTGGCGGCAAAGATCGGTCTGGACGATCGCGGGCAGCAGCGCCTTGGCCAGCTTCGTGCTCGAGACGATCGCCGCGCGGGCGCCCGAGTTTTCGAGGATGTGGATGTGATCGCGAGTGGTGTTGGTGGTGTAGGTAGGCACCGTCACGCAGCCGGCGGCCATGATAGCAAGGTCCGCCAGGCACCACTCGGGCCGGTTCTCCGACACGATCAGCACCCGGTCCCCCGGCTGCACCCCGATCCGGCGCAGTGAGGCGGCCAGCAGGCTGACCCGCCGCGCGGCTTCGGCCCAGCCGATCGCCTGCCAGCGGCCCTCGTGCTTGGCCCAGAGCATCGGCGCGTCGCCCAGTTGCCCGGCCCGCTTGAGAAAGAGCGAGACGACGTTCGCACTCCGATCGAAGTCGACGAGTTCCATGACGGTCGGGTATCCTCTCAACGTCTCTTATCGGGCCAACGTCTAGGCACCGATACGGGTTGCGGCAACAGCGACGGCCGGGATGTCCGCGGACCGTCAGGGAAGCTCATTCGCTGCCGACGGCCTCGGCGATGGAGGCGAAGCCATCGCGCCGCATCAGTTCGACGAGGCCCGTGGCGATCGCCTTGGCGATGCCCGGCCCTTCGTAGACCATCGCGCTGTAAAGCTGCACGAGGCTGGCGCCGGCCCGGATGCGCGCCCAGGCGTCCTGCGCATCGGCGATCCCGCCCACGCCGACCAGCGGCACCGCGCCACCCGTCGCCTTGCGGAAATCACGCAGGCGCTGCTGGGCCAGATCGCGCAAGGGCGCCCCCGAAAGCCCGCCCGACTCGGCGTTATGGCGTGAGGCGAGCGTCGGCCGGGAGATCGTGGTGTTCGAGACGATCAGTGCGCCGAGCCGCTTGTCGATGGCGATCCGGGCGATGGCGTCGATGTCCGCCGGCTCCAGATCGGGCGCGACCTTGAGGAACACGGGCGGGCGCCGCCCCTCGCTGCAAGCCTCGTCGCGCGCCTCGATCACCGCATCGAGCAGGCCGGTCAGCGCCGATTCGTCCTGCAGCGCGCGCAAGCCCGGCGTGTTGGGGCTGGAGATGTTGACGGCCAGGTAGCTCGCCAGCGGGGCCATAAGCCGCGCCATGACCGCGTAGTCGGCAACGCGATCGGTCGAATCCTTGTTGGCGCCGATATTGATGCCCACCACGCCGGGCTTGCCGGCGCGCGCGCGCAGCCGGGCGAACGCCGCTTGTCCGCCGCCGTTGTTGAAGCCCATGCGGTTGATGACCGCGCGATCCTCGACCAGCCGGAACAGGCGCGGGCGCGGGTTGCCCGCCTGCGGCAGCGGCGTGATCGAGCCGACTTCCGCAAAGCCGAATCCCAGCCCCAGCAGCGCGTCGGGCACCTCGCCGTCCTTGTCGAAGCCCGCCGCCATGCCCACCGGGCTGGGAAACGCTATGCCCGCCACTTCACTGGCCAGCCCCGGCGCAAAGGCAGGCGCGCGCGCAGGGCGTGCAAGCCGCAACCCCTTCAGGGCGAGACCATGGGCGGTCTCGGCGTCGATTCGGAAAAGGGCGGGTCGGATCAGGGAATACAGCACAGGCGCCGCATAACGAGCCTGGAGGTGTTGCTCAAACGCTTCTTCTCGCTGCGTCTGCGAGATGAAAAACTCCGTTAGCCCCGCCAGAGCCGCGCCGGACATGCGAACCTGTCGCATTTATACAATGAAACGCGTGGGGTGGAGCATACACGAACCCCGCGACCCGAAGGGCTCGTGGCGGTTTATGCGCTCGAGTTCTTTATCAACTAGACGGCGGTTTCCGGTCTCGATCGGAGACCGCCTTTTTTGTTGAATCGCTCGCGCGAATCGCAATGCAACCGAAAATCCATGGTTTGCACGCCGCTTGCGGCAAGCTAAGGGCGCGCCAGCAGCATGCCGAGCCTTGCGAAACAGCCATTGAAACCGGGCGCGCGCTGCACTAGGTGAAATCGGAGAGAATTACTCCGATTTACACAGGACCTTTGAAAGCCCGCTTATGCGCCTGTCCAGCATGGCAGATTACGCTGTCGTCATCATGTCCGCCGCAGCGCGGCATTGCGGCACCTGCTCGCTCGTCGAACAGGCCGGCGGACGGCGCGCGCGTATTTCCGCCACGCAGCTTGCGCAGGAGACGGGCCTGCCCACCCCTACCGTACAGAAGCTGGTGAGCAAGCTGACCGCAGCCGGCCTCATGCGCTCGTCGCGCGGGGTCGGCGGGGGTCTGCGCCTGGCCCGGCCGCCCGCCGCGATTTCGCTTGCGGACATCGTCGAGGCGGTCGAAGGGCCCATCGCGCTGGCCGCCTGCATCGATCGCGTGAAAAGCGACTGCACGCTGGAAGGCTGCTGCAACGTCAAGAGCCACTGGCCGCAAGTCAACGCGGCGGTGCGCGGCGCGCTCGCCCAGGTGGCGCTGACCCAGCTCGTCGAGGAAGTTTGAGATGACCGAGGACACCACCCGCATGGCTGCCGAAACGGCCGAACATGAAGCCCCCCTGCGCGATCAGGCTGCGCACGATGCTGCCGCCCGCGTGGCCGACTACGAGCATGGCTGGTCGTCGGACATCGAGCAGGAATATGGCCCCAAGGGCCTGTCCGAGGATACCGTCCGCTTCATCTCGGCTAAGAAGAATGAGCCCGAATGGATGCTCGAATGGCGCCTCAAGGCCTATGCCCGCTGGCTGGAGATGACCCCGCCGGACTGGGCCAAGCTCGACATCCCGCCGATCGACTACCAGGAATCGTACTACTGGGCCGCGCCCAAGAAGAAGGACCTGCTGGGCAGCCTCGACGAGGTCGATCCCGAGATCCTGCGCGTCTACGAGAAGCTCGGCATCCCGCTGGAAGAGCAGAAGGTGCTCGCCGGCGTCGAGGGCGCGCGCAAGGTCGCGGTGGACGCGGTGTTCGATTCGGTCTCGGTCGCCACCACCTTCCGCAAGGAGCTGGAGCAGGCGGGCGTCATCTTCCGCTCGATCTCAGAGGCGATCCGCGAGTTCCCCGAACTGGTGAAGAAGTGGCTCGGCCGCATCGTGCCGATGAACGACAACTACTTCGCAACGCTGAACTGCGCGGTCTTCTCGGACGGCACCTTCGTCTACATTCCCGAGGGCGTGCGCTGCCCGATGGAATTGAGCACCTATTTCCGCATCAACGCCGAAAATACCGGCCAGTTCGAACGCACGCTGATCGTCGCCGAAAAGGGCAGCTACGTCTCGTACCTAGAAGGCTGCACCGCGCCGATGCGCGACGAGAACCAGCTTCACGCCGCGGTCGTGGAACTGGTCGCGATGGACGATGCCGAGATCAAGTATTCCACCGTCCAGAACTGGTATCCCGGCAATGCCGAGGGCAAGGGCGGCATCTACAACTTCGTCACCAAGCGCGGGTTGTGCCAGGGCGCGCGCAGCAAGATCAGCTGGACTCAGGTCGAAACCGGCTCCGCCGTCACCTGGAAGTACCCTTCGTGCGTTCTCAACGGCGAGGATTCGGTGGGCGAGTTCTACTCGGTCGCCGTCACCAACAATTACCAGCAGGCCGACACCGGCACCAAGATGATCCACAACGGCAAGGGCAGCCGCTCGACGATCATCTCGAAGGGCATCTCGGCCGGCAAGTCGAACAACACCTACCGCGGCCTCGTGCGCGTCGCCGCCAATGCCGACGGCGTGCGCAACTTCACCCAGTGCGATTCGCTGCTGCTCAGCAAGGAGTGCGGCGCGCATACGGTGCCGTACATCGAAGTGCGCAACCCCACCGCGCAGATCGAGCACGAGGCGACCACCAGCAAGATCAGCGACGACCAGCTGTTCTACGCCCTC
>Ga0247734_1000639_pt1 | contig 29457 bp, 16 predicted proteins | sample UWRJL103311B2_FD_180933 | JGI IMG/M metagenome (GOLD analysis project Ga0247734, IMG submission 180933) | Plant litter microbial communities from Arlington Agricultural Research Station in Wisconsin, United States - UWRJ-L103-311B-2 | ecosystem: Environmental > Terrestrial > Plant litter >...
TGAAGCGTTACCAAGCTTCTATTGATCTTTCGAAAGACAAGCTTGTGATCCAAGGTATCGAAGTTCCATTTTTGGGTGAGGCAGATATTCCAAAGAGTATGGAGGACGAAAGAGCAGCAGAACCTAGAGTTCCAGGGCCAGGTGGCACCACTATTGGGGGACGTAGCGGTGCTGTGTCAGTACCTTCTGGCACCCCCCAACCACCAGCCGGATCTTCTGGACCTTCAGCTCCGCCTTCTCAACCTACACCACAATCGGCAACCCAGCTTCAAACTCAAACCCATATGCCCGCAGTTCCGGCAGAGTCTGTCAATCAGCTTGTAGCTCTTGGGTTTTCGAGAGAACAGGCAATGGAAGCTCTGGTAGTTTGTGGGGGCAATGTGGAGTTAGCTGCTGGACTCTTATTCCAAGGTTGAGAACATATTAAACCTGGTGGCTGGCGTATAGGATGGAGATATATTGCATTAGTTGGGAGGATGGGAAGATTAAGCATTGCATGAACAGTGGCGTTTTTTTATTTAAAATAAAACAACAAATGTTAACATTATGCATCTGCAATTAATTACTCCTTTTATCACAAGATATGGGATTGTCAATAATGAAGTTAATTGACCAACTATCTCTTGACTTGGGACCATCGCGAACGAGAACAACGAGAGAATAACCACCTTCACAAATTCAAACTTAAAGCTGAATCCAATTTGGAAGGGTCAGGTCTCTTTTGCTAGCAATTTCTATAACTCTATCTCAACTTATACACGCAAGGTTTCAGCACACTCGCCTCATTCGAGACCTGTAGCTCTTCCTCATCAATAAACTTTGGTTTTTTCTTCCACGTCTCCAACCCCATCTTCTCCATCCCCTTTGGCACTGGCACACATTTTCCCTTTACGGGTGTCAGTCCTTTCACAAAATGCATCTTCGCAAACATGCGATTCTTCAAATCCACCTCGCCTTGCATAATAAACCCTCGCTTCCTTAAAACCTCTACAAATGCAGACACATCAGTCTCCTGTTTATTATCGTCCTGACCATCAACCTCAACAGCCAAGTCTTTATCATCGGTCTCCTCTTCTCGGCGTTTTAATTCGTGCTTGTCAGGCTTTTTGCGGTTTCCTACAGAATGCTCGACTCGTCCTCCTTTACCACCAACACGGCCGAAGCGGCTTTTGATTTCAGCAATCCAAAGCTCGCCCTTCCAGTGTAGGATACGGTAAGCTTCTTCAATGAAATCAATCCAATTTGTGCCCATAAGTGCTAGACAGAAAATAGCAATATCGACACTGTCGTCCCCCAATGGTAAATTTGCTATATCAGCTTTTGTAACAAGTGGGCTAGGACTTTGCAAATCGAAACTGTAGATCTGGATATTGAGTTTCTTCATATGGGCTTGGAGACCAGTGGCAAGACCTGCATCTCCACAACCCAAGTCGGCGATATGACATTTTCCTACTGTCCGTGGAAGTGGTTTATCTCCCGTATTTTCAACAGGTGCTTTGCCACGCATATCACGACGAGCTTTTCCGCGGGCTTTGATGTCGTTGATGTAATTGTCGACTGGGTTCTCGGGCCACACTTCGACTTGCCTGCGAAAACCCTCATGGTATTCTGTGAACATTTCGGGGTTTTCTTGGAACAGGTCGAGAGAATGAGTGGAGGGCGAAGTATAGAGAGTTTGATTAAGGTGACGGAAACGTGCTGAGATGAGCTTCTGTCGCATGGAGACTTGTAGTGGTGTTAATTGTGCAACGGGCTTGGGCGCCGGTGTATGCTTTATAACAACTTCTGCAATTGCTGGCGGGTTTGCAGAGCCATTCTGCGCTTGTAGTAGAGCTGCCTTCTTTTCTCGTTTCTTCTCCTTCATAGTCTTTAGTTTTTTGGTTTTGTGGCTCGGTCTAACCTCAATATCTGCTTTTCCATCCTCTTTTATCTCTTGCCCCTTCTCGCTCTCCTGCTCATTACTTTTTGGCTTCTCTGCTTTGGCCTTGGGCTTCCCCTCAATCACTTTCTCCCATAAGTCAGACAAGTTCACCGGGTTGACCTCCGTCGCGCCAGATTTCCCTCCATTGCGTTTTCGTTTCCTATTCCTTGCTGGTGCCTCTCCCTCCTCTGCAACTGGGACTATGGTTTCTTTTGTGATAGGATTCTGAGGTTGGGCAGTTTGTGTCTTTAATGTGCTCGAATGAACTGACCAACCTGGAACGGCAAACATTTTCAAGGAAGCGGGGATGCTGAAATGTCGAGGGTGTTAAGTTTGTTGCGAGGCTGGGAACTTTTTTTTCTTCCCCGCGAAAGTAAAAGTGGACCCAAACACCAGATAAATGAAATCAAGCACAGGAATACAATAGAGATAGCTGGATAACAAATTTAAAATCTATACACAATCATCGCCCTTATTTTAAAAGTACTTTCTTAGAATTCGCCAGCTATCCTGAATTTACGAATGATGTTCCTTTCACAATATATTCTCACTTTGGTGAGATAGCTCAAGAAAGTGTCTTAAAACTAGACCTACGATACACACGACAACACAAGAGTTGCACTTCACATACTTCAAAATTCACGAGCAAGAGTTCTGTTCTAGGGTTTTCCATTCTTATGTAGCTAAACAAATATGAATGGGAAAAATCCACAGCAAAAAGAAAAGGAGAGGTAGTTCTTGTCCTCTATCACACAACGTCCAGTATAATTTTGTACCCAGCTAACCACCGGGCTTGATTCGTTTCTTCTCGTTAAGTTTTGTGGTATCTGGAGCCACTGGTGACAGACCTCGTGACGGTGGATGTGCAACGCAGTTTAGATTTGAGGAAATCTATCAGGGAGATAAAAATGCGTTTATAGCTTATCATAGTACTGAAGAGTCCAGTCAGTATGTGATAAAATTGGGACAATGGAAGGGGCTTACATTTTCAACTCCTGGTACCTCGACCTTGATACCCTTGCGCTTACGTAGCTCCTGGACGATGATGCCGACCTTGGAGGTAGCATCGATTGGAGATCCACCTGGAAGAAGTTCCCAGTGATCGAAAACGGATTGAGGGAAAGCTTGTCCACCGGTGTGGGAACGAAGATCCGCGTTGAAGCCAAAGGACTCCATGACAGGGAGGTAGGCCTTGATGGTGAAAAGGGGTGTGCCAGGGCGTTGCTCCTCGCCGAAGACGTGTCCTCTACGACGGGTAAGAACACCGTAAACACCACCCATTGCATTCTCCGGAACTTGAATCTCAACCAAGAATATAGGTTCAAGAAGACCTGGTTCAGCAAGAAGGGCAGCAGCGTAAAGAACGCGACGGGTTGTTGGCATAAGTTGTCCAGTACCACGATGGATGGAATCTGCGTGTAGCGTAACATCCATGATGTTGAATCTACAAGATCGCATAGGCTCCTCTGCAACGGGTCCAGATCCAGTGGCCCATTGGAAACCCGAGATACAAGAATCCTTAATTTCAGTCAAGTACTGAACGGCCTTGGTCTGATCAACCAATAAGTTGGCACCATTGGTATCTGGACCAAAGCACCAAATCTTACGGGCATCGGTAACATCCCATCCGTGATCATCAGCCAAGATACGGGCACGAGCCTTGAAATCATCACGAGGAGTGATTTTTCCAGACTCAATCTCCTTGGAAACCTCCTCGTCAAGAGGCTCAGCGATCATATACAGACGATTGTGCTTGTTGGGCGACTTTGACAAAGCAGTGATGCTGGACTTGGCAGTGACAGTCTCACGGTATGCAACGACAGGGTCAGAGATACGAAGTGGAACACCAGCATGATCTTCCTCAAGATCCTTCAAGCAAATCTCCAAGTGGAGCTCTCCGGCACCAGCGACTACATGTTCACCAGATTCGTTGATGAAAGTCAAGACACAAGGATCAGATTTCGACAGACGCTTAAGACCTTCAACGAGCTTGGGGAGATCCTGGGCGTTCTTGACCTCAACAGATCGTTGGACGACAGGAGAAACGGAGAATTTCATGACTTTCAAGTTATGGGCGGTCTCGGAGGTTGTGAGTGTTCCAGACTTTAGCAAGAACTGATCGATACCGACCAATCCGAGAATGTTACCGGCTGGGACATCATCAATAGGGTCTACCTTACCACCCATCATGAGAACAGTACGTTGAATGGCCTTGATGAAAAGATCCTCCTTTTTGCCGGGAGTGTAGTTAGGACCTTGAATGCGGACCTTCAATCCAGAGCGAACGGTTCCGGCGAAAACACGCCCGAAAGCGTAGAAACGACCCTTGTCAGAGGTTGGCACCATCTTGGAGACGTACAACATAAGAGGAGCCTTAGGGTCACAGTCTCGGATACCGATGCATGCCTCATCATCGGGTGGACCTTCGTACAATGTCTCGGCACGGTACTTTTGGGCGGTGACTGGGGATGGAAGGTGAAGAATCATCATCTCCATCAGTGCATCGGCAGCTGGAAGGAAAGTTCGCATGATAACCTTGAGAAGTTGCTTGCCCTCCTTTTCCTTGTCATCAGGTGACAATTTGATGTTGAGCTTCTCGAGGAGAGTTGGGATTTCATCCTTCTTGAAGTTCATGACTGCGTTGAAGATTCTGAAAATAGGGTCAAGAATAAATTGGTTGAAGGCACGCTCCAATTCCTTGCCCTCGTGGGTGCCCTTATTGGTCCACTTCTTGGTATAAGGGTTGAAATAGTTGTCACCCTAGATCAGAAATTAGAACCTAAGCCAAATAGAAGAACTTAACAAGGCTTACCCAAAGACGCTCCATCATCTTCTTTCTGTCAACACCAAACTTCTTCGCATAACGCTGAGCGAATTGTCTAATGGTGAAGGCCCATCCGTGAAGACCAGATCCGAAGGCAACTGTACCCTTATATGGGTAGACCTGGACATCACCAAGGCTCTTGTCAAAGTAGGTGGAGATAACGACGTTGACGGACTCAATAGTTCTTGAGAAGGATTGGTAGAGATCCTCCTTGGAAACCTGGAGTTCGAGAAGAGCACGATCAACCTTGTTGATAATAACAACAGGCTTGATACGCTCACCGAGAGCTTGTCGGAGCACGGTCTCAGTTTGCACACACACACCTTCAATGGTATCAACGACAACAAGAGCACCATCAGTGACGCGGAGGGCAGCAGTAACTTCAGAAGAGAAATCAACGTGACCGGGGGAATCGATCAAGTTGATCAAGAAATCACGTCCATCAGTTTTTTGGTCGATATCCTTGAGATCATCATCATCTGTCAAGTTTCCGTAGAGAGAAATGGCAGTAGACTTGATAGTGATACCACGCTCTTGTTCATCGGCACGAGTATCGGTGGCTCTGGCATCTCCGGCCTTTGCAGCGGAAATAATACCGGCTTTTGAGAGTAGGGAATCGGTGAGGGTGGACTTTCCGTGATCGACGTGTGCAATGACGGACATATTACGAACGTTCGTAGACTTGTCCATCAAGGCGCGAACCTCTTGGATGGTGAAACTGAATTTTTCACATACATTAGCAAGTGTACGTCGTTAGATTTCGGGTTAATGATGGAATATGCCAAGCGTAATATCTTTCCTAGAAACCAAGCAGTGTTTCTAACAAGAATGCTATGGTCCTCAGCTTGCAGTGAGGCCCATCCATAATGTGATAATCGTTTGACTAGGATGGATGCGAGAGAAAGGGTAGAAGAAGAACCTACTTAACCATCTTGACGGTGGTGCTTCGTAAAGCTGTTTAAAAGTGAGACTCGAGGGTGGGGTCAAGTCCACCAGAGTGTTGTTGATAGAATTTAATATTCGGACTGCCTTGGACGAACCGCGACAGGGAGATGAGAATGCGCAGCGAAAGGTTGGTTCTTTCGGCGATGCGGTGCAATGAGGAGGAGGAGGAGGTTACGAAAGAGATTCGTGGGGAGGGAGAGAAAAACCAGATCATAGAGGGGCGATTTGGCTGTTTATGGGCCGAAGGAGGGGTCATCCGAAAAGGGATTAGCGTCCAGATTAGGGCTTCTAATCCCACAAAAGTTTCAAAAATAGGTGATTATACTGAGAATGGTGATAAGAAGAAGAAGAAGAATAATGTCAATAAGTGTCAATCTCGCACACACGCTTGAAAAAGTGACATCAATAGTATAACCCTATAAATGTTGCAAACCTACAAAGAATACTCCGCCATCAAAAATGCAAAGTCCGGGTGAATCACTCGGCGACAAGAAACACTTCTTCCGGGATAGGCATAGCTACCTGTATGTACTGTACCTATGATTCCAAAGCCTGCAAACCGCAGACTGCACACTGTAAAAATGACATGTCTGTCAGTCGTCTAAGCTTAATACCGTAATTCTGATCCTGAAAGGTGGGGCCTCTTCCAATTGGACCCGAATTACATTTATTGGTGTCATGAAATGAAATGCGATGTTCGTTCTTCCCTAACACATTCAATAAGCTTGAGAGCTGAGGTGGAATGGTAACTACCATATGGTATAGTCGATCCCGATCATATATTAAGCCTTGGTGGGTAAGAGGTTCACCATTACTCTAAGCACCGCGAGTAGTAAGAGCAACAGACGATTCGAGGTAGCACCTGGGAGTACTTAGTAAGAATAAGGGTTGGAAAAAGCGTATGGCCGATAAGCCATGTTGTAATGTGGGCTCCTTTAGTAAGACATAGCGATTTCATTGTTATTAATAGAGTATTTCGTAGTTATATGAGTATTCCCATTATTTATTCTTTCTATTTTACAGCTATTACGATTATCATATCTCTTGCTCCTTACTCTTTGTTATCGGGCCTGATGGCCACTCCAAATGCTCGCAACACCTCGCTATGCTAATGCCCTAACCCGAGATCTAGCATATCTTCAAGCAAGCCTACGAAGATCCCAATATCTTTGCATATGCATCTTCTACCTCGCTCGCTAGTTCTAGCAGCGTCACAATCACAATCTGATGTGTCAGGTTAGGGAGCCTGTCTCGATGCAATCCGATCCATTCCAAGGGTGGTGTCTGTTAACAGGTTAGTTCTGCATCTTATTAGGGAATGTAATTTTTGTGATTCTACTTACTGCCTCACCCATATCCCTTAATTGCGGGGTTTCAATAACTGGAGTCTCCAGCGCAGTGTACTCGTACTTTGACTGCGGCACATTGACCTCTGCAGTGATCTTCTGCTGCTCTCCTTCTTTGGGCTCTCCATTCGCCTCATCAGGCACTCCTGTAATCTTAACGGCAGAGGGAGGGAGAGGCTTGCCTAGTCTCTGTGCAAGTGCCTTTGAGTGAGAAGCCCACATGCTTCGAATATAACTAATGCGAGAATAATTCCAACCAACTTCTACCTTGCCTTCGAAAGAGCTTTTAAATATGTAATCAATATGGTTTGAATCTGGAATTTGCCAAGTTTGCATTGTAGCTTCGACCTTGGGTACTTTGAGGATTGTGCCGCCGCGTGAACCAGTCGCTCGACTGACCACATCTTCCACCGATATTTCGCCAACTGACTTTGGCATGTCAATTCGCTTGACACCAGCAAGACCAATACGGAGCTGACCCAAGGTGAGACCCAGGATGCTGTGTATCTTGCCGTGATCCATAGTGACAGCGAACCGGGCCTGTGCATCAAGTGCTTCGAGCTTGAAAACTTGGTGGTCAGAGAATGTGTTTGGAAATGCACCCATATTGACAGCTTTTAAAGTGACAATTACATCGGTGTGGAGAGAGATCGGGGACTTGGCCAATTTTTCTTCTGCTTGTAGTTGGAGGTTCTTTGGTTGAGGAGATGGGGCCGGGTGTGTAGCTGATTTGCGCTTCATAAACTTCTCTATTTCCTCAAGCGACGCCTCGTAGTTTGTCCTCTTCTCGTTTACCAGCCTTAAGAAAGCCTGATACAACGCGAGCGCTTGCGACGCCGTCGTTGTAGTGCAGAAGACCTGGACGGATTCGCCATCCAGGATAGCGACAAGACGATCACCTTTGCCATTTGCTCCATTTCGCACATTGTACATCAGGAATTCAAATGATGTAATGTCAGCAACTAAAAATGCTTGGTAATCAAATGCTGCTTTGATGCGTAATTGACTAAACCCCAAGGATCCCTGTATAAGAGGTGTCTGATTGAGGGCCATCTCCCGGGCCGGCCAGTGAATGGAGGTCCGTATCTTGAAGTTTTGCAACTCAACAAAACCACTCATCCGTCCGTTACTGTCGACCCCTACTTTGTCAAAGCCTAAGCAGAGGTTTTGCTCCCAGTCAGAGTTTTTCTTTGATGATATCCAGAAGTTGGAAATCATGAAGGATGATCGGCCAAGAGCTTGACCCAGATCTAGTTGTACATCTAATTCGGCAATTGACACAGTTGCGTTCCAAGGGAAGGCCCCAGTAGCAGCAACTTGCTGGTATCTCTGTACTAGAAACTTTTGTGACTGAGCTGCAGAGGGCGTAGGCGCAGGAGTTGGCTGGTTTTGCCGAATTTCCACAGGAACCCAAATCTCCCTGAAGAGAAGGAAATCCTGTAATTGTTTTGCATTAACTAGGACTTTCATTGGGCTAATCTTAAGAATAGCAGAAACACCACTAGTTCCACTAACATGCTTGCTGTTCATCAGTGACAAGAAAACAGAGTCGACATCAAAGCTTCCAGTTGATTCTCTAGAGTAAACATGTTGTACAGAAGCCTGTAATTTACTGATAACAGCAGAGACAGCAAAGAAATGGCCGTGTTCCGTCGATCGAACAGTGTTAACTGCCATATATATATCATCAAAACGTGCTGTCGCAGCCACTCTTGCAATGGGTTGGCAGCTAAGGCTGAATTCCTGCTTGCAAATTCTGAGTCCGAGATTAAGTTTTGTTTTGCCAAGGACTGCAGACGGATCTGCTGTTAAGATATTGTCTTCGTCTGCACTCATAAATTTTTGTGGTGAGGCTTTAGCTAGTATATCTTTCTTCTCTTCGTCCTCGTCACTTACCATGTCCTTGACTGCTGATGTGATCTCCATAATGAGTGGAACAACTGCTGGAAATAGAGTGTTGGATGAGGCGTCGACTTTAACCTCAGCATTTAAGGACGGCTCATCGATACCGCTGTCCTTATATTCAACTTTCCAAGCAAGTCCAGGAGCTTGTAGAATTGTACTACTGTTAGCATCGCTTTGTTTGAACTGCCCATATTTCCCAACCTGAGGTGACCTAGATCCAATATCCGGCGACGATACTACAACCTTCTTGCCGGACAGGTAGACCACAGCTCCAGCAAAATCGGCATCGACCAGCAGAGATTCCATGCGCTTCTTACCCAAGAACGGTTTGCGCCGTGTAGGTTGGATTGGTACACTTGTTGATGGCACTGTCCATGAAGCTGACGCAGTCCGAACTTTATCTGCGGCACCACCAATTGACTTTTGAAGCTCTACAGCAGGTATAATGAATTGGGAGGTTAGACGGAGGTCCAGGGATTTACCCGCAGCTTGAAATGCCAATCGCCGAGCATCCGGAGTAGAAACATATCCAACATTGAATACTACTTCGGGCAAAAGGGCAGAGTTTAGAGATCGCACTTTTTTGTTATGAGAAATTGGGACCAGCTGCACCTGGAACTCCTCTATTGTCAATCGTGCAGAATTTTCTTTTTTAGTTGAAAGGTCGATTCGCTTAAACGAAAGTACCAAATCTTCTGGTTCAAGTCCAGATGGGTGGCTAACAATGTGCTTCCCGATGAGCCAGCTGACCTGAATATTAAGGAGCTCGAGCGAGTACATGGAGGCGAAGATGATAGAAGAGCCATGCATGCTCTCGGACGGCGTCGTAGCTTCGTCGTTTATTGCGATGCGTGGTTTGGACTTCCGTAGCCTGCGGAAATATGTTTTCTCTCGCGACAGATCAAGGTCTCGGATTTTGTGTTGTAAGTGCCCCATAATATCAACAACTGACGATGCAGTTTCTGCAAATAAATTAATCTCTAAGCCATCGCTCTTTGCATGGAATGACCTGACTACATCACCCAGGTTGTTGGGTTTAGAAGTCGCCGTCAAAAATGCCGCAAAGCTAAGGTTTCCACAAGGCTCCATAGAACCATTTTTTGATCGCGCTAATTGGAACATGATTTGATGCAATCCTACTCTCAATTCAGGAAACTCGAGCACAGGACCAGATTGTTCTAATCGATTGGATATAACCAATTGCACGCAGCCGAGATTAAGATCTAGGCGAGTGTGGCGATCCTTCTCTGCCCCCTTCGCATTTGTATAAACGTCGAAACCTGCTAGTGTCAGGTGGATATCGTATATGAATGGCTTTCCTTCGCTACGGGGTGGTGACACTGGCTGCTTCTTTTGCTCGCCAAATATTTCCTTTATATGAACTCGAACTCCTTTGATGTCCTCTTGTATATCTGCAACAACGTTCGAGATCTCCGGTCTGTTAATTGCAGTCAACAAGCTGTGGATAGCAGCAGCATCCAGCATTATCGGCTCCACAGAAGCAAACACCGACACAGAATTCTCTTCTTCTGACATATGCGCAATGATACGGCCATTGGTGGGTGGCATTTGCAGAAGAGATATGCTGTGTGTCTGATTATTAGTAATGGTTTGAATATCGTGGGCGTGTTCCTTGACATCAAAATCAAACACTACTTCCGAATCTATCTGAGCAGCAACAGAAGCTCGTGCTACGACTCCAGAGATGTTATAAACTATGGATTGTAGGAGGGGAACACTGATATGATACATATCTAGAAATAAAGCGACATTGACCTGGGTAGTTGAAGCCATTTTGGTTGTGTGTTTTGGTATTTGGGCCACGCCATTGGAAAAAGGTCTTGAAGGTAGGTTTTTTATCAGATCACAGATCTGAGCAACTTCATCACCGATTATGAGATCAAGCACCCCGACAAGCCCCAGTATGTCTTGTCGTACCTCGAACGACAATTCTTCACAGTTTGCTGCGAGTTTGAAATTGTGGTTGGAACTTCCAGCAAGGAATTGAGTTTCAGAGCAAACATACACACTAGGGTTTCGTAACTGGCATATGGTCAAGTCCTGCGAATGGCTCTTCACTCGTGTAGTGGCTGCCTCAGCTGCAATCATTAGGCTCATCGTTGGTCTAATTTCATCTGCATCACCATCCACCATTATAAAAGATGTCTTCAACCCTTCGATAATTGAAACGGATCTGACGTTGATTGTATCCAAAGAGATGGAGTTTTTTTCCGTAATGCATATTACCTGTAATGTATGCATGGGTTTGGCTACATCATGCCCTAATTTGTTTGTTGGTGTTCCTGGTGAGCTTGCAGTTGGGTCAGGTTGTTGATATAAGCGTAGGATATCATCCGCGAGTTCACATAACTCCCAGTTGAGAGTGATTGAAACATCTGCAGAGAATAGCTCTACTACAGTAGACTGCATGTGTAGGCCATTTGTCTTGGTCTCAGTAGTGGCTATTAAGGTAGCAAGCGAGATTTCATTTTGCTTCGGTCCTGGGTCAAGTATGAGTTGAATAGCCTCTGTTCTGAAAGAAGCTCTGATAGGACGAAACCCCTCAACAGCTACCCGTATCTTACTCGGCGATTCATATACCCTTCCCATCAGAAGGCAGGAGCCAATATTTTGCAAATCCCAGCCTCTCCATCTAGTAAAGCTTGCATGGACTTGCTCTTTTGCATCTTCGGGAACAACCTCAGTATTGTTCAGACACCGCATAGCAACATCACTTTGAGTAACGGCATCTAAACTGTCAAACATATGGCGGAAGCGAGTGGCGACTTTCCAGGAGTCTGTTGTTCGTAAATGATCTGGCGCAGAGCGGAGAACGTATGATGGCCGTGTCAAGAAGAGAGGATCCGTTGCCTTTTGCCCTGATATTGCAACTAAGTATATGAACAGCTGCAATCGGTCTTTCTGCTGCTTGCTTCGCGAAGAAAATGATTCGCCCAAAGTACTGGCCAGTACAGTGGTGCGGTGTACAAGGGAAGCAAGATATTCCACTTTGCTGCTTGCTGTAGTGAGCTCGATAGCCTTAAGAACAATGCTGGACGAAATTACATCACCCGAAGCTGCCCAGAATACAATATCTTCGATACTAGCATTGACCGCAGCTTGGGCATCGTCTAGAACATTGAGCCGCTCTTTAGCAGATATATTAGCGGAATTGAGTGAAAAATGTAGTGCTGATGAATCCCGTCCACCCTCTGCAACCACGGTTTCCGTTGCTGTAGTTTTAAACCTCATTTTTATTGAGAGTCCAGACAGTGATAAGTCATACTGGTCATATACTGTATGGCTAGAACTATGGGAGGATTTCGTAGCTGTTGAGTTCAAGAACCTAAAGTCGACGCTGGGAGTCCTAAAGCTAAAGTCTACAACACTTCCAGTTTTTGTTTTCTGTTTGTTCTGATCGAAAAGTTGGCTCATTGCCTCAATCTGAAGGTCATCGAGAATGTTTTGAGGCTCAACCGGTTGGAGCGCAGTTAACAGATCTAGCACTGCGCTCACAGACTTTGGGTTGAGAACGCCCCTAACACCTGCAGGTAACTCCAGCATGAAGCTCACACGAGTTGCTTTTTCGTCCATCCCAGAAGTATCAATGTCTTCTAAGCTTGACTGGTTGTCATTCATAATTTTACTTTGCCCATTAAGAAATACCGGAGGAAGGTCCTTCTTATCTGGTTCCACACCTTCGAGAGGAAAATATGGTGATATGTAAGAACTCGAAAAAGTAACAGTTGAAGGTGGTAAACCCCTGTGCTCACCAACGGCACTGTAGAATGAAGATTTACGGCCGCCAGTGGACGCAGAGATATCTCGTACTTGGGTGGAGTGACCTATCGCAGCATACAGGCTTCGAGACCGGGAACCGGTGTGTATGCCCTCGCCACCTGCATACGAATTATGGCCATGTATAATACTCCTGTTGCTTCGTTTGCTCGAATTTGAGTGAGATAAGAATGACCTCTTCCGTACAACAAATAAATTCTTATGGGAAGTAGAGCTTTTGGACGAAGCTGAAGAACGCTTATCAAAATTTTCGAATTCATCCGCTTTCCGAGCAATTGGAGGCATGGGTGGGATACACATGGCAGGCGGATCGACAATAGTTAACACAGAATCATCGACATATTCATTGTGCAACAAGAAATCTGCTCGGTGGGTTCGCTGATCATGTCGTTTGATATGTTCTTGTTGTAGTTTTCGATCTTCCACGAATGCTAGCTTCCGTTGAATCATTGCTATTGATACTGTTGTCTGAATGAGGGCATGGGTCTGCACAGGATATTGTGATCTAGATCTGTGCCTTGATGCAGACTCTGCATCTGCGCATGCTAGTTGTAGATCTGGAATCTGAATATTGAGCTTTCCCGAATAGTGTGAACCAGCCCAGTCATTAAAATTGACCGTTAAGTTGCCTGTGGAGACTAAAAATGCAATTTCTTCTACATGAAGCCACAGCCGAACCGATTCAATCGACGCTCGAAGAAATGTTACATCATGTAGAATCAGCTCTGATATTGGCGGCAACGCATTCTCATCGTCATCGAATGAGAAAGCTAGCGCAGTAACACCACTTACTAAATGACGAAAGAAATCTGTGGTACATTCCCCAACTATACTGCCAACAGAAAAATCCCAATTACAGACGTAGGTAGGCTCTGTTGGAGGCAGCCCAAACAGGCGATTGCCAGTTACATTGACGCCGTCGACAAATACTTGCGTACTGGAGTTGGCGCTTAATGGTGTTGCTGTCCCATCGTCCTCATTGCCTTGGGACAAAGCCAGTGTACTCAGTACTACTTCTAGGTCCATATAATAATTCGTGAACCGCAGATCTGCTTCAAGTCGTCCAATTTCAATTCGAGTATGGTTTTTTGCGATATAGAGGTTGGCTGGCAAAATGACGCCAGTGCTATCTGCACTAACACTAAGGACGACATCGAGATCATTGGACTTCTTGTGCGGTTGGGCAGCTATAGCCTCAGTTGTTTCCCCACGGTTTGCACGAAGCACCTCTTGATACTCCTCGAGAGTCTTGAATCGAATATCGTCGCCGAAGTAATTATCCTTGACTTTGAGGTAGTATCTGATAACAAATCCGTAGAACTGAGCAGTAGGGCTGTCACCATACACGTTAAGCAACAGAGTATCTGTGTTGCTGGCGGAAGTCGTTGCGCAATACTGGTACTTCCCTTGTATAGCAAGAGTTTTTAAAGTAGCAATCTCCGGTGAAGTCATGAATGTTGCTTGTGTATTCCAAGGTGGAACATGTAGATTTAAGCCACCATGTTTTGCATCAACATTGAATGATATATCGGTACGATGAGGGCGGTACTTGTCCAAAGGAATACATATATCGGCATCCAGAACAGATCCAAATATGATAATGAAGGTGTTGTCATCCAAATCAGATGGATTGTTGATGATATTAGCATCGTTTATGTTTAGATATATCTTGAAATCGCCCAGGTGGAGATTCACCAGATATCGAAAGGGCGAGAATATCAGGAATTCCGGTGGCGGCCCACTAGCCCAATCGTCAACGAGATCTATGAGCAAGAATACATGTTCTCGAAGTATAAAGAGCTCCAATTCGTTAGCTTTAATGTCAAACTTCCAAGAATGATCACCATTCCACTGCAAGGGATTGGATAAGTCACATATGATTGAATTCTCGACAGATCTCAGAAGTAGACCATGATTGACACTCGTAGTGATCTCGATGCTAGGAAGATCAAGTTCGAGCTTATTAGAGAACCCCAACGCGCTTGCTATCATATCCATTTCATACTTCACAGTTGAATTGGCCCCAACTTTGATGTCTAGCCAGCCAAAGGGCCGGATTTCAGGACCAGCATTACCTTTGTCGGGCATTCGTTTACGGGTTTTGTTGGCATTGCGTTTCTGATTGGTTTGCCGTGGATTCATAGTATCTGCTTGCTTCGCCCATTTCCAATTTTTAGATTCTTCTTTAATAGGGACTCGTAGAATAGTCTCTTCATCCAATTCAATGTATAGCTTAAACTCTGTGGGAACCCTGGATTGGCCAGGTGAAAGCATTTTGCTAGGTATGGCATCCTTGCAAAGGCTTGGGAAAAAGACTCGCTGGAGATCAGCACGTTGCCTATCTGCCCAGGGACCATAATTGATCGTAGCACCTTTTAGACACAGCTTTATTCCCCATTCTGGTGGCAAATCGCCATTAATATTCCCACTATCTTCTTTGAGACTCGAATTGTCCCCTAATCGTTGTGGTACGATTCCCACGGCATCCCAGTAGAAGGACATCGTCGCTTCAGGGCAGTCAACAATCGTGGATACCGTAGCATATTCAATGGACGACCATCTGGCCTTGTCATCCATCTCACTTTCATCCAGGTACCTTGAGAGGCCTTGCCAACTATTTGTGCCTGGTGAGCCTGTAGGGCCCTTTCCCGCTCGCCAACTTTCGTTGGACGAGAAAGACTCTACAGAACTGCGGAAAGCAGGCACCATATCCTGAAGCCTATGCCACGCTTTCCGTCGTTGACGATGGAAAAAGGAATGAGTATGAATGTGCCGGTCTTCTTTTTCAGGCTGGTCTGATAGCCCACGCTTGATACGCATGGCAGCCATTGTCTGATCCTCTTTGTAATCATCATTTGGTTTCATTTGGACGACAGGATGTTGAAATTGAAAGTTGTATAGTTGTTTGTACAAGTCTAAAGGACCTGATCTTTCAGCATCAATTTCTCCAGTAGCTGAATCAATTTTGGTAATTAGAACGCTTTTTGTGTTCTCATTTCCAAGAACCACAGCGGCTCTTTTGCATTCAATATGAACTGGAAGGAATTTAAGCAACATAGGAAGCTTTTCAGTCGTAGATGATCCGCAGTCGGTCTCGCTTGCCGTCGTCTGAGCTGTAGATGTTTTGCGAATGTTCGACCTGCCCGCTCGAGTGAAAAAGGAACTTTTTTCATTCAAGGCAGGGGCAACATCTGCAGCTACAGAAACACCATTCGAAGATGATTTTCCATTCGTACTTACTGTACCTCTACGTCGCACCTGTGGTTGTGCTTCCGACCGACCCATCAAATTCTCGGAAGCATCTTCCGGATCGCTATCCTCTGGCATCATACCAGCAACAATGGAGTCATATGCAGCGCTTCTATTATAGATAAACCACTCTGCGCCTTCTATAGTGATGTTGATACGGCAAGGCAATTTTGGAGGAGGCTTCAAGGTGACACTTTCGACTGAATTGATGCCCACTTCGACGTCCACTGCATCATCTGTCTCGACATGCGTAGCATTGGATGGATGCTGAAGCCTTTCCTTCCGCTTCCCATCTTGGTCCCGCCCCAGATCCAATTCCCTAACATTTCTTAACCAGTAACTCCATGTCACATAACCACTATGAATCAATACCGTCTCATTGTTGCCATGGTATTTGATGCCCTTAAAGAATATCCGTCCTCCTAGCAGTGAGATTTGTAGTGCTTGAATGTCTATGTACACTCGATACCATTTCCATGTGTACCATCGAACCAGTAGTGATATGATACTAGCAAATACTCGGTTGAAATAGTATAGGAAAAAGAGAGTGCTGCATTTCCATTAGAACAGGTTTTTTTTCTCCAGATTGAATAAAGTATCCTCTTACACAATCCCGCAGACAAGGAGTTCGACCAAAAAGACCCTATATGTAGATTAGTATTGCACAACTCGAGGGAAATTGATACGGAATATTATAGCTTACCAATTAAAAGCCAAATCGGATCGTAGAGGAGCTCCTAATAAATCACTTCCGTCTGACATTTCGTAAACCAACGTACTGTTCTACAGCGCTTCCTTGGTCATCGTGGGAAGATGTGACGTTCCAGGGACGAATACCATACACATGTGCATTGAGGGCGGAGGAGGCTGTTGATGATGTTGGCGAGGCTGTACCTTTCCAAATTGATTGACCAACCCCAAGCAGCCCCAAACAGTGGACCGCTGTTACCTCGCCTCGCCTCGCGCCGCAATGCCATTATTCTTGATCCCTATCGTCATCGTCTGCTCTCGTTAACTATTGAAATGATGATAATCATTATTTCTTATTTTACTTGAGCTTGCAAGCTGTACGCATGTATTTAGGACATTGTGTCCCATTTCTATTGCCTCCAGGGCAGACAAACCATCCACGGTAGCGCGCCGACCATCACCAACGGAGCTCGATATTATGGCTGGAGGCCTACTGTCGGGTGGAACTGGAGAAAAGCTGGGGCATGCCAGTATAGTTATTGCTGGAGTAGCCGCGTTGGTAGCATCACTGCTATCTTTTGTGTATGTTGTATTTAGTCCGGTTTGGTTAAAATATATGCTAATGTATTGTATTACAGCTCGATATGGCTACAGACGTAGGCAACTATTGAACCCTCAAATGGCTCCATTGCCTAATCAACATCTAGTAAAAACTACCGAAAACCTCTCCTTCAGAGATATGTCATACGAATATTGCTTATGTAGGTTTCCGGCATTTGTCCTTACATGCGTTACTAATAATTATCAGGGTACCTATATATTCAGTCTCCTCATGGTCCAGTATAATCTCGTTGAAAGTGGCCATGTTTGTGGATCCAGTCCGTGATATATATGAGGTATGCTAGATCATAAAATTACTTGCAATTATTAACTATCGCAGGCTTTCACCATTTACACCTTCTTCCAATTGCTGATCAATTTCATCGGAGGAGAACGAGCACTTATTATAATGATGCATGGACGGGAGCCAGTCCACCACTTATGGCCACTAAACCACTTCCTTCCCAAAGTCGATATATCTGACCCGCATACATTCCTTGCAATTAAGCGTGGTATCCTACAATACGCCTGGCTCAAGCCTGTATTAGGCCTTGCAGCGATTATTATGAAATCTACCGGATCATACAAAGAAGGCTATCTTGGTGTAGACTCAGGATATCTTTGGAGTGGCATACTTTATAACGTCAGCGTAACAGTGAGCCTGTACTCGTTAGGAATGTTCTGGGTTTGCATGTCTCAAGATTTACAGCCATTTCGCCCAGTGCCCAAGTTCCTGTGCATTAAACTCATAATATTTGCTTCTTACTGGCAAGGGTTTTTCCTCTCTATCCTCGTATGGCTCGGTGCAATCCCAGACACGGTGGATGGTTATACACCAGATAATCTTGCCGCCGCTATACAAGACACATTAATTTGCATTGAAATGCCACTCTTTGCAATTGGTCATTGGTACGCTTTCTCATGGCATGACTATGCAGATGTTACGATATCAGCCGCGAGGCTTCCAGTTTGGTATGCAGTGCGAGACGCATTTGGTATCCGAGATCTTATCGAGGACACAAAGGAAACTTTCAGGGGTGACAAGTATGAGTATAGGCTTTTTGATTCTGGAGACAATGTGCTAGCTCACGAAGGTTCATCATCTCGAGTCGCAAGGATGATGGAGGGTATGAGATATGAACGTGGAGGCAAAGGTAAATATTGGTTACCACGCCCGGGCGAGTCAAACGCAAGAACGCCTTTACTGGCACGCAGCGATGGTCCAAGTCAAGCTCGCGCCATCTCACCAACAAAGCAGAATCAGAAAAATGATCCTCAGTCCATAACTTATGGAGACCTTGGTGATGAAGACCTTGATCCAGATGAGGAGAATCTTTACGAAAGAGCTAGGAAACTAGAGTTTGGGGATTGGAATGTGAGTTATAATACCCATATAGTTGTAGCACAACTAACCAGGCATAGTATCCTGTTATCACCGCGAATGAGGTATCCCGTGAAAGATGGCTTAATGCACAGCCAGAACTACTGACGACATCTGCCAATCGAAATCTGCTACAGCCTACGCGTGATAACAAGATTCGCAGAGAGAGTAATATCAGAGAAACCGTTGAAGAAGTCACCAAAAAAACCCAAAGAAAGCATAGCAAAGCGCGTTCTGGTAAGAACAAACCAAGAAGTAGCAGCTCCAAAGGCAAGCAAAAAGCTACCACAGATGTAGAGGATGCAAATGGAGAGGAAGGCCGGGCGCCATTACTAACAGGGTTACTACGGCATCATTCCTCGGCCTCCAGCTCAGCAAAATCAGACCGTAGTCAGTTAGTGGACTTAGTAGTTGAAGACTCCACTGCAGAGGATGCAGAAAGAGTCCGTGCTCGCAAGGAGGGAGGATCAGGATGGAATATTGATGAGCCTAGGCGATATGTGTAAGTAATATGCAGATCTTGAAAGCAGATCACTAACTCTATAATAGCCGAACTTATGGTCAGGATATAGGGGAAGACATTCGTGAAGGATATCAACCTAGCGACGAAGTTACTGGCGAATACCAACAGGAAAATGACTCTAGTGATCGATTCGTGGTGGCTGATGACGAAGAGCAAGAAGAGTCCGAACAATCGCAACAGTGGAAACAAGCTCAAGAGTCCAAAGTGGTGTTGAAGCCTAAGTATGGAGTCTCAGAAGAAGCATTTGAAAATGTATGGAGTACGGGCGAGTCTTCGGAGCCTCCAAGAGAGAACCCCTGATCTAATCGTCCTACTTATCGACTGATCCTACATCTTGTACTTATTTATGGGCACAGAGGTCTAAAAGATAGGCGAATAACGCTAGTCTTCGAATCCATTATCTATCTAGTCTACTTCCGGAGAACTAAGGTTCTGGTGGAGAATAATGTTGCAAAGAATTATATGACTCCAATTTGGTATTAAAACTTGGACAAGCCAATGTTTCTAAGTCTAGTAAAGAGAGCTATTTATTCACAGGGCTTAATGTTCAACTTTGGTTCTAAATACTGATGATCGGATAAATTTACTCACCTAATATACTGGCCAGAATCTCTCTCTGGATCAGGAACACTAGTTTCTTAAATATATTTTGCAGGCAGGTCAGGTAGGCAAACTGAATGAATCGGGGTTAAGCAAATTGAGACTCCTATAGAAAGACAGAAAGACAGTGGCATGGCTGCGCACTGCATTAAGTGCATATGCCATTTCTCAGTCACTTTGGACGCAATGTCAATGGGGTAATATGAGCGTCCCAGGAGCTGGGAAAAGCCATTCGTCAGCCACAGCTAAATCAAAGTTCCTTACATTTAAGTGTCTGCTTTAGTATTTCCCCATTAAGGGTGGGCTATAGGATCTACTACCGATAAAAAGACTCGATTACGATAAGATATACTGGCTCATGCCAATGAATTTAACACTATTATTTCGAAAGTATTGGAGACTGAGTTGCTCCACAAAGTACCTTGTCATGAAATAGTTCTCACACTAAAAGTATATCTGTTTATACGACAGCCGAAGTCATGATCTAATTATTACATTGCCCAATTCGAGTACACTGTTTCGCCAAACAATCCTCAATTCTATCGTCTAGCGGCGAGTTGACCTAGGCCTACGTCCAATACAGACATACAACGGGAAATACGCCTAAACACAGTTTAGTATTGTTCGCGTTTATTTTCTGGACGTACCCTGAGGGCTGGATTGTCAGCTTCTATTCTGGCTTGTGCAACTAACAGATGCACATCTTGGATTGGCATTCTGGCAACTGAGTTAGTTTTCCCGAGGAATTATATGCATGAGGATAACATACCCCAATCTCTCCATAAAGGGGTAGATCGCAAGAGAAGATAGCATCCGTTGGACATTTTCTCGATTTGCTTCACCGATGTCATGGTCTCTTTGATCTATATATGAATCCTGTTAGCGGTGGCTTTGATCACTTAGACGTGCTCATCATACCACTTGACCATGCACAAGTGTGAAGCTGTATCATTCTATGCTCGATATCAACAAAACCTGCTTCCCTCATTAAATTGGGAAGACGCAAAGGCACTCGAAGGTCTTTCAAGCCCTCCATGCTCTCGCTAAGTGTCTAAGGTCAGTGTCCAATAGTGAAATATGAAGTATAGATTTAGAGACTTGACCTACAGGTACCTAGCGCTCCATTGACGCAAGGCATGATCTATGTAAGGAAGTCAGTGTGTTGTTACGCAGTCAATGTTGTGACTAACCATCTGTCAAGCTTCCGTTGTCACCTTTCGTAAAAATCAAGTTAGTTTGCTTGTCATAATAAGATTCGTACCAAGGATCTGTTAGCTATTCTCTCGAGACTCATGCGCACACTATGTTGCATTTCTCAGGCGCAGAGTATCATAAGAATATTTCCCTCGTCATTACTCACTCTGCACGTTATAGTATAATTCTACCATTTGGCACCAACCACCGCCCCGGGTAACGTTAAATATATCTCGAAGGTATGTTGTCCACCTAGTCCTATGTATACCTGTGCTCATCATCTGGGAATGAACGAGATCGAAATTGTGAGCAGGGAATGTAAATCTCATGGAATTTTAGTAACTTTCGTGATAGCCAATACGCCAGTAAACAGAACTTTATTTGAGCTGTTGACATTTTTCTACTTACCTCCTATTCAGATCATCAACCTGAAGATAAAGATTCTCCGGGATTTCTTCGGGCTGCATAGATGCATTTATGTCCACACCAATAACCTTTTTCCATTACTAGTCTCAGCTTCGTCTACTAAATCTGCGAGTAGAGTCCTGGACGGTGATGTGAGGCACTCACCTCACAATTTGGATTTTCTTCCGCGACTTGATATGCCCAACTTGCTGTCCCAAACCCGCAGTCTAGAACTCTCCTTAGCCTGCTAAGAGGTGGGAACACAAGTCTGTTATCAAAAGTATGGGAGAGCACATCGTTCTCTATGTGAATTCTTTCGATTTCATCCTGTGCTATCAGCACTTTCCGCCAAATGTTAAAGACTAGGAACCCACCTGATCGATGGGGGCAAGATATGTTTGGTTCGTGATTGCGTATGACTGATAAAGTCGATTATTGATCATTGTAGTTTCGAGGAAGGTGGTGTCAATGACGGTGGTGTCATCTTCTGGATTTCTGTATCCCAGTAAGTAGCCAACGGCGACCTTCTTTAGACAACATTTTGTGTGAAGAGTCCATAACCCAGGAACTTTTGACTTACCCTGCCATCACGACTCTTCTCTCTAGCTTGGGCCTCTGCGTTGGCAGCAGATGTTGACTATCTCGAGCAGTTCGGTCCGAACTGTTAGACATGTATGGAGATCTTCAGCATGTAATGATTCTATCAGTTAGTCGGTTGCTGGTAAACGATGCCTGTGCTATGTCTATATCAGACCACAAACAAAATGTCCAGATCAAGGAAGGCCTACGCAGGCAGCGAATAATCTCGCTTTCCGAAATTGAAAAACACAGTCTCTGGCAGCTGCTGTGATAGCCTCCCAGTCCTAGTAGCTCATTGCTGAATTACTATGGAAGACTTCACCATCTACTGGATTTCTTTTCTGTGTTATTGTGCCTAGATGACACTAACAGTGGAAGGAACGACTTTGATTTGCTATAGTAGGTCGGATGGATGGCAATGGGTAGAATTAGTAACTTAACTATCCAAGGACGTCGCCAGCGAGACATGAGCTTGCTGCATCCACCGTACTGTACTGTCAACGAGCCAGAAGCGTCGCAGGTCTGTGGAATGCCCTGGGATACGTGAGTTACCCGTGAACTTTTGACGATGATATACGGTGCAGATAATGTCAATAAACTCCAAACTCCAGGAAAGAAGGTTAGCCATTCCTCTTGTACAAAAAACATCCTTACCCTCAGGAATGAAAGGGCTTGAGAATAGATCTATGACGAGGAGTTTGGGTGGCAGATTTCTATAAGCCATTTGGTTTAATTGGGGGAAGTGCCAGTTCAATCTGCCGGTTAGACAATGTCTTCACTTAGCCATCAATATTCTAGTCCAAAATTTGACCTATACATGCTCATCACTCTGGTCCTTTCATAACAATTCCAATCAGGTCTACTCTGTACATACCGCACCGTCCTCGCTCCACAGATCGGGCAGCAAACCCCATCAAAAACGCACAGATTAGGGCGAAAGGAAACCCTTTCGGAAAGAAACCTTGTGTACCTATTACCACCAGTTCTTGTTTTCCGAGAAGAGTCTACAGGCTACCCAACCTATGGATGGCCTTGACGTCAATTGGTGTACTTTATGCAACCGAGCACGCATTCTCGTAGTCAGACTACAGGCGCAGTATTGCCACTGTTAAAGCTGCAGACCAACTTTGTGATCTTCCTATATGCTTGGGTGTCTTCTGACAGAGTGAGTGTCAAGGATTCGCGGAGCCGGCATGTTTACCAAAAGAAATCCACTAATGCGGCACGCTGCGATCCGAACCGCCCTTACTGTCCGTCAGACACACAGCCTGCAGCACAGAACAATTTGTGGCTGTTGTAGAAGAATCAAGGCCACCCAAGCGCTACAGAACCCGTTAAAAAGCACATTATGTAGGATTCTTGCATTCCCAGGAATTCGTCGCAGCTGGCCAATCAGATCTCCACATTTCATGCTTACGATGTACTCCGTATACACAGACACAACCATGGTACGTGTCGCTGCTAGACCTAAAGAAGCCTCGTGGCAGTGACATACAAATTCTAATCCACTTACAGGATTGGCTGGTGTGTAGGTGGTAGTAGTGAGTACCTAGTTGTGTGTGCGCTGGCGCAAGAATGGAGTACATCGCTTCTTCCTAATCGGGATTTCAATACATTGGCCCGCACATCTTAGAACAGATGGTTTCGTTGTCAAATAGTTGGGCCGTATTCAGGGTGCTCTGCTCCCAAAACGACATATCCATTTGACCGGAATGTATCTCCTGCATGCCGAGATTGTCAAATTGGGAAAGAAATCGATACACTGTACACGTGACAACGTTCTAATGAATAACTCGAGATGTCTTCCATCATATTTCGAGTGAAGAGCGAGATTAGAGTCAGAACAGAGATACCATATACTTAGATGGACCACGAAGTCTTGGAAAGTGTGCTTATGATGGATTCGTCCAAATGCTACCTATGTACCTTTTTAATCTTACACCAATATATAATTCAACTTCCATTGCCGCAGATGGTCTGGTACGCTTGCAAAACATCTGTCCATTGTGTTGTAGGTAGGTAGCATGAAAGCCATACCCTACTGATCCCGTCCCACCAAATCCCACTTCCTTGTCGGAAAGTAAAAAGCAAAGCAAAGCAATGACCATTAAAGCCCCAAATGATCAGCATAGGCTGTCTCATTCCTCAACAGCAATTTCATCAGCGTTATCCTCCTTGAGCAGTTCATTACCATCGTAATCGGCATTGTCATTTTGCTCTGGATCTTGATTGCCTCTATTATCACCATGTTTCCGGCTTCTGCTGGTGGTTCGTTGACGGCGTCTTGGTGGGGATTCCTTCGCCTTGTCGCCTGCACATCGCGAACGAGAGGGGCTTTGGCTGCGCTTGCGTTCTTGCTCAAGTTTAGTGGACTTCTTTTGAAATTTGCGGTTTGGAGACTTAGAAGATCGGATCTGGAATGCTCTGTTGAATTAGAAGCCGACCCACGAAATATACTATGTGTGCTATTGCTGAAAATGGAAGGGTATGAAATATCAGGGGCCGAAGCGAGATTAGACGAGAATGGGAAGGGAACGTGAATATGAGCAAAATGGAACGTGAATTACACTGACAAGACTTTTCTTCTCAAGGGTGCTCAGTGTAGTGGATGGGCTGACAGAACGACGACGAGCACGTCCACGCAAGTTTGTGGATTGGCTGGCTGGTGGTAAGTTGGCGCTACTGCGACGACGCTTCCTACCACGTTCAGGGTCCGTGGATTGGCCTGCTTTTGAAGGAGAAGTGATGGGCTTATCGAATGTAGATGCCATGATTTTAGTCAATGTGTTTGGTATTCTGATGGGATTTTATGGTGGATGGTGTTTGGTGTTTGGGGGGGAGTTTTGAGGTGGAAAATGGAAGCGAAGTGAGTCAGGCGTCAAGTCAGTCACATTGGACTCGTGAAAGGGATGAGGTTTAGATAGTCCTATAAAATGAACTGTCAGTTGCTTCTGGCAGCATAACTAAATTTTGAAGTTGGGAAACCCCCCACAAAGTGAGATGGAAGAAAGTGAGTTTTGCAAGCTAGTTTAGAGTATCAGTTGTGTAATAGCAAATTGTGATGCGTAAACGTACATTTGTGACATGATTCACTCAAACCGACCTAAGCGAGAGATAATATAGACTACCTAGCCATAAGTATCGTTTCCTACGGTTTGTTTATCTTCACCTAGGTCGGTAGGTAGGAATGCCGGGTTCCACCAACTTGAAAAGGTAGAGAACAGGGGTGTTTGTAGGTTGTATACCCATGGAAGCGGAAAATATAGGAAAAACTAACTGGATACAGGATGAATGAATAATACAGTATTCAATCTAATGGCCTCAAGATTATCTGTAACAACTGTAGTCCATACCTCTTGTGGTGAAAGGAGGCACCGCTATTGCCATGGAGAAAGTGTGTAAGGCCAACTAAATTACCAGCCACAAGTTACACACTTTACTCAATAGCTAAGTAGTAAAAGATGGTTTGTATTTTTTTCAGTGTATCGAAGTAAGTAGTTGATAAAGGATGAAGAAAAAGTCACTTGAAGTTAAAATTTAGAGTTTTGAATACGGACAGCTGACACTATAGATCGGCCTTGTGAAGAGCGAATCGTTGCTTACAGAACAAGGCTGCTGGATTCTAGAAGCAAGGGTAGCCTCACCAGCTATCATTTTGTCACCAAACACAAGCCACAGCCTAAACTAAACTCAACAGATCATCAATCAGTTCTCAGTCAACAACATTCAGTTTCAGCAAAGCCAAACATGATCGCACGTCCAGTTTCAAGAGCCTCAAGGCTCTGCTGTCGTTGCTATGCTACTAGTACTAGCACCACGCCTCCGATGCTCTTGAAGATCCGGTACAGCCTATCCTTTAAGAAACCCACCAAACCAATATAACTGACTATTGTTACTATAGAAAGGATATGAAGACAGCTATGCAAAACAAAGATTCAAATCGTCTGTCTGTCCTCAAATCAATAATGACACAAACTCTCAATGCCTCTAAAACATCCAATCCAATCAACACCGATATGCAAATCCTTGCTCTCCTTAAGAAGAATGCAAATGCGAGTCGCGCCGCTAGCGAAGAGTTCAAAGGCAATGGAAGACAGGATCTGGCAGATAAAGAGGACATTCAATTGAAGATCATTCAGGAGTATGCAGGTAGTGTCGAGGTCATGGGCGACGAGGAGATAAAGGCAGCCGTCAGAGGAGTCATTAATACTATGAGCAATAGCGATGGCACATTAGCTAAGGAAGGAGATGTTTTGAGGAAGGTGTTCTCACCTGAGGTTCTGGGAGGGAAGCCTGTGGAGAAAAAAGATGTTGCAAAAATCGTGAAGCAAATGTTAGCTGAAGCATAACTTCGGACGCTGTGTACTATTATCCACCGTGTACTATTAACTGCGCCAACTATATCAAAAATATGTACAGTAACTGTATATATATGTTTATTTATGGCAAGAGTTGGTTGGACTCCTGAGACTCTATCTACCTTAGCAAGTTGCACGAGTAACTACAGACTCCACTTCCTGAAATTCAACAGAAATAAAGCAGCTAAAGACCTAGTTGAACACAAGATGATCGCCTTGATTGCATATTTGCTTTGTTACGAATCAACATCTCCGAATTACTTCAATATGTACTCAATTAAATGGATTATCTTACAGCCTTGCGCTGCCGGATTCCCTGCCTTGCCAAGACAAAACTCGTGCAAGGTGCCGTACCTCCTAGAGACGGAGACGACAGATTAGCACATTCAGCACACGTCGTACCAAGCATAACGTTGCTCTTCCAGCTCTGCCACCTTTACAAAATCAAGTTCTAACGTTTTCAAATCATTATGTTGAGTATCAAGTAACTGGAAATCAACAATATGCCCAAGAGCAGGCCTCCAACAACGGGCTATGAAAGAATCGCCGCGTCGGATTCAGATGATGACCTTCAGAACAGCTATGCATCCTTACAAAATGCATCTGCTCCTCGCTATGCGCCCATAACTCAACCGCGACCACGTGGTGGTATGACATCCGAGGGCGAAACCTCCCCAAAGAAGTCACGGAAAACAAGACGATTGCGAAGTAGCTCCTCCAGCGTGGATATCGATGCAATCAATGCAAGACTGCAGAGATGGGCGGATGAGATTGCATCCAAGTTCAAGATAAGCAAAGTGAAGGGCAGAACGCCAGAGGAGGAGAGGCTAGAAATTCACTATTCGGTTTTCCAAGCCCCTGATGGAGTTCAGCCTATTACTGCTGAAGCTCTTGCCTCTGAAGCAGATTCAAATCGGATGACAAAGGGAGAATTCGAGACGGTGGTGGAGAGTGTCAGAGTTGCTATTGAGCAAGGGATGCATCCCAAGATGATCACACAGGGTAGTTCGGGAAGCTATTTTGCCAGGAATAGTGAAGGTAAGGTGGTTGGGGTGTTCAAGCCTAAGGATGAGGAACCATACGCTGCAGGAAATCCAAAATGGAACAAATGGATACATCGTAATTTGTTTCCATGTTTTTTTGGACGCGCTTGCCTTATTCCTAACCTCAGTTATGTGTCAGAAGCTGCCGCCTATACTCTAGACTGCAGACTACGAACAAATCTGGTGCCATATACAGATATTGTACATCTATCATCAAAGTCATTCCATTATGACTTCTGGGCCAGGAGGAACTTTTACAGGAAAAAAAAGCCATTCCCCCCGAAAGTTGGAAGTTTCCAGGTCTTCCTGAAGGGATTCAAAGACGCAAACATATTCCTTCGAGAACATCCTTGGCCAGACCGTAGTGGACCTTATACCCCTAGCGACTCAAAAAGAACATCCAAAGGTTGGAAGGATACCTGCCGACCGGGCACGGCAATCGATGAAGATGATGAAGAGGAGAGAAACCCACTTGCATCTGGGGAACAATCTCCCAGGCGGTTCATCTGGACTGATTCATTACAGCAGTCTTTTAGGGAGGAGCTTGAGAAGTTAGTTATCCTAGATTACATCATGCGTAATACCGATAGAGGGCTCGATAACTGGATGATTAAAGTGGATTGGGAAAACGAGGATGTCTCTATTGTTTCTGAACCACCCAAACTGAATGGCCGTTATGAAGAACCTTCTCCACGACTCATTCCAACTTCCGATAGCAATCCTGACTCGCAACCATATCGACTCCAACAACCAATGAATGCCGCAAGCAGGTCTAACAATCCGTCAAATACTAATGGCCCTACAATGTCAATTGGAGCTATTGATAACAGTCTCTCATGGCCTTGGAAGCACCCAGACGCATGGCGAAGTTTTCCTTTTGGGTGGCTCTTTCTGCCAGTGTCTCTTATTGGACAACCATTCACCCAAAAGACTAGAGATCACTTTTTACCACTTCTTACCTCCAAACAATGGTGGAGTGAAACCCAAGTAGAGTTACGGAAAATTTTCAGCCAGGACGATGACTTCCAGGAGCGAATGTTTCTCCGTCAAATTGCAGTTATGAAAGGCCAGGCTTGGAATGTAGTTGAAACTCTTAAGACAATTGATCACGGGCCGTTGGAACTTACTAGGCGAGCCCGTGTTTGTGTCTGGGATGATTTAGTTGACATCCCTATTGCAACACCGATGAGAGTACCGTCTGCTGAAATGCGTCGACGAAACGATATAGGTCTGCATAGAGATATCGACGAGGAGATGGACATTAGTACTGCCAATGCTTCAGCCCCGCAACCAGATCTACTGGGTCTATCTCCTCCTCCTGCAGACCTTCCGAACCCCAACAGATTTGAGCTTGGAACTCCGCGTGCTAGCGAAGACGTACCCACATCACCGATATCGCCAGCTACTAGTATGAATGCTGGACCACAATTCGACGGTCCCTCGAAGACTGGCCAGGTCAAGTTCGTGGAGCGACCTCCAACTCAGCATGCGAGGAACCGGATGAGCTATGATGAGCCCTCAAGATCACAAGCCTATACTCAACCTCATGTGAGAAGATTTTCATTTTCGAATAGAGCACGCGGAGGTATGTTCTACGATGGGGATGATCTAGAGGGTGATCTTGGATATGCAGCTGCAGAAGGAATGGAAGGAAACCGCCGGAAGGTAATTGTAGAAAGGTTGGAGACGGTCAAAAGCAAAAATCCAGTGTTCACATGGTGCTAGACTGTGGCGGATGTAATAATATTTTGGTGTATTATCATGGGGAACACTCGGTCACATGGCGTTTGTAGAAGAGGAATTTTTATATATTATACAGGACTAGACTCGAGAGTAGTTAGCTCGAAAGCGGAATATCGATTCGTTTTTTTTTGGACATGGTTTTGCCCTAAATGATAGGGGCGGTCACATTTTCTACAATTTCCCCATAAGAATGTCATAAATGGTAGGTAAAGAAAGTGAAAACTATCATAACCCATCTCCCACCGCTGTAGGAAACATATCTATGACGTCCAAGCCTCCTTGGGTTAATTAAAACCACTGTACTGAAGCGTGATGCTCTGGCCAAGCTTGTGAGGCCTTACCATACAGCATTG
>Ga0247734_1000640_pt1 | contig 29448 bp, 26 predicted proteins | sample UWRJL103311B2_FD_180933 | JGI IMG/M metagenome (GOLD analysis project Ga0247734, IMG submission 180933) | Plant litter microbial communities from Arlington Agricultural Research Station in Wisconsin, United States - UWRJ-L103-311B-2 | ecosystem: Environmental > Terrestrial > Plant litter >...
GAAGATAAAGATGATGATATTGAATCAGCAAAGTCGCCATCGCAGCGGCGTCGAATGAACTCCCCAGGCTTCTCGGAGGATTTCATGCTAAGCAGAGAATCCATGATTGGTGATACGCCAGCATCAGCCCATCCAGGTTTTAGCCAAAGTTTCAATGACAGGACGGTTCCATGGTCAGCAGCGGATATCAGAGCACCTCAATCTCTGGACAATTTCCGATGGACTCACCCCGAAGAAACACAAACTCCTATGTCGGCCTATCCTCGTTCAGCTATCACACCATCAAATCGAATGGAGATGTGGAATGACGGCTCACGATCCGCTATTACACCAAACAAAACTCGAGTACGGCGTCGACATGGACCAGCAGTATCATCGGCATGGCCAAGTAATGGCAGCTCATCTACAGGTAAACTGCGGGGAAGACCTCCCACGAACAGAAACGTTACAGATGGCCCGTTTTCCACATTTCCAGCCAATCCAGGAAGTAGAGATGTACCAACAATCAGCCTACACGACAATTCGTCTTTAACAACTCCTGCTATTGGGAATTCAGACCTACCACACTTCTTCCCACCAAACATGAACACTCACCAACCCAATCCACCAAATCCAACAACACAAAACGGCCGACCGAGTCGTCTCTCTCTCCAAGTCCCCCAAAGAGAGGGCGGCGCTGTCAGACTAGCTACACCTCCTCCCGTAGTGCTAGTAAATGGTCAAGGAGATACACAAATCCGCAATGACATCATGCCAGATCCCTCACACTCCCAACATTTAGATAGCCTCCCCCAATCAAACCAAGTCAATCATCAAGCCTCCCAGAACTTCACACCCATGATGGAATACTTCAACACACCGTCCACTGCCGACCAAGAACCCAATTTCCAACACTTTGTCAACATTACCTTCCGCCAAAACGAAGACGCCGACCGGACGAACGTTGATGCTCTCGAATCCCATTTTATCTGCGAAATCCTTGCTGCAGATTGGTACGACGCCTCTTCCATCTCCATACAGAGATGCTCGATCGATGAAGCCGCCAAAATCTGCAAACAGGTGGTTAAAAACCTGCAGGCAGAATCTAGCTCCACTGAGGCTTTTCTGATAAATTTATCAGCACTTGCCGGGGGACCATTGATGACTAGGCTTAGGATGACAAAGTTGGATGGAGTGGGGAGGACTGATTATGAATGTCATTGGAAAATGAGGTTTGGCAGTATTGAAGGGGATTTCACGATAAGAGCAACGGTGCAGACTGAGCCTGGTAGTAGTCCATTGGTTGCAGATAACCAGGCGATGGATATTGATAGTGAGGCATCGTGGAAGCAAAGGTATTTAGACTTGCAGCAGCAGATTAGGGAGAGGGATTATAAGTCTACGTTCCTCAAGAGAAATATCTTGGATGCATTGGTTGTGGCAAATATTTGGGCCCCAGTGTGATGCTCTTCAGTGATCTGTATATACTGGATATTGTTTGTACAGTACAGAGAGCATTATGTGTTTCAGTTTCATATTATGTAGGCAGCATTTAGATTACCACATACCAGATTTCCTAGTATTCTGAGTAAATATAGTCATCACATGGCAGATAATTTTCCAATATATATAAATCAGAACCACCTCTTTCATCAATTTGCCATGTTTGACCAGCCTCTAATAGCACGTGACAGTCTGTGTTGTTCTTTCCTGACCTATGACTCCTAGCGACGCTAGTTTTGTAGAAATACTGGTAATCGGGAGAAACCTTATTTTTAGTGGAAAGGAGAGAGTAACAGCGCGCTTGTTTTGTACCGTTGAGCGACTCTAGCTGCACGCTATATATTAAGCTTAACTCGAGTTGATAGTGCTAGCAGCCACAACACCAGCAATAACCTAATCTGGCGATCATTCGTGCGTAGGATAGACAGGAAATCCTTCAAAGAGAATAAAAATGAATGAACATGTCAATACTAGCTGAGTGGAAACAGGCTGGCAAGTAAAACGTAGAACATACAGAGAAAAAAGCGCATGGCTAATTTGCGAACAATAGTGAACCCAGCTTCTTAAATTTCCACAAAACTTGAATCTTGGAGATAATAATGACGTCAAAATTTGTGCCCGCAGCTTGGGGATTCCTCTTAGGTGACACATGCTTGCACCCGAAAACTTTAATCAAAGTTAAGTTATATTACTTTATACCTTAAGCTAAAATATACTTTAAGAACGTTGAATGAGCCTTGTATGAGCAGAAAACCATACAAGAAATATAATATACTATGAATAATGAGGTTTTAAATAATGTAGCAACTAATACAAAAGATTAAGCTAATGCTATGTAGTGGCCAAGGGACAAGCCGTAAAGTATTGGCTATTGGCTATTGACTATAATTCCTATCTTGTTTCCTTTGTATAGCGGCATGTAAATATTAACAGAAGTGGAGAAACAGTGTATGCAGGGGAAATTAAGGTGAATATACTTTTTACACCCTACTATATATAGAATATTTATCAACCTATATTTAAAGTATACCTGTGTCAGAAACATTCTCTCCTGCTGATTCAGTTCAATTCATTCACAACTTATCTCTGCTGATCTGACAAAATGCTATCTACCCTCAAGTCCTATGTTCTCGCTTCTTGCTTGATATCACCATACATTGTTTCCGCTTCTCCATTTGGAGTTTCTCTACAAGAATTTTTAGAAGATGGTTCATTAGTGATCCCAGAATCCGCAGCATTCGATAAAAGAGATGGTTGTCACGCAGGTAACCTATTCCGTCACATCAAAGCTTTCAGGGAAATCTAGATCATCTAACTTATAAAAACCTGCCTAGACAATTGCCTCCGAGCAGTTCGAGCATCCAATCGTGACCCAGCTGTAAATACGGCATTTTGTCAAAGCTATCTCTCCTTGGCTCCCTTCACTGTCATCACTACCTCCTACTCTACCACAACTCCGGAGCAGCCAACCACAACGTCCAGGACGGGGACAACCACATCAACCGTCGGGTATGTGTGCACCATAACCGCGAAGCCCGTCACGGTTACCGACTATCTCAAACGTGATGTTACAACTACACCGGTGGCAGATCAAATAGCAGCTGCCTGTCCCTCTGCGAACGGCCTTGCGCAAAATGCTCGGATTAGTACTGCATGCTCATGTTTTCTGGCCAGAGCTACTCCTGCCACTGTTACAACAACAATCGTCAATACAGTAATTGCAGCTACACCCGTATGTTTGCCCCAATGTTTTTCCATAACCACATTCCACTTACCACTTACCAAACCAAACCAAACCCAAACCCAAACGATAGAGAAACACACCACTAACCCAAAACCCTCCCCCGATGTAGAAACCAACCACCCTCCTCACCTCCTTCGCCAGCACCTCCACCATCTCCATCTGCACCGCAACCGTGACTATGCCCGTGCCCACCATCAGCGTACAAGTCGCGGGCAGCTGCGCGAACATGCCTGCCATCTACACGACGCCCAACGGCAAGAAGTTCGCATCCGACTGCGCCAACGTCTACGTCACAACCAACACCATCGACAACACCCGTGTGGCCTCGTTCGCCAGCTGCATCCGCCACTGCGCGCTGCTGAGCAACTGCATCGCCATCTCCTGGCTGCCCCAGAACGCAAACTATAACTGCGCCGCGCTGTATGCTCTTGCTGGCCCTCCTACGTTGCCTTCTATCCTTGGTCTCATGGGTGCGAAGCTTATTGCTTAAAGGGGGGGGTGCTCGGGAGATCAGAGTTTCTGGGCTTTTGCTCGATAGAATTAATAAAATTTACCTTGCTACTTACTGCCCTCCATTTCGAAATTTTGCGCTTCTAAAGTCACATTCTTCATTTCACTTCTACTATTACCCCTAAAAGTACAAGCACAAGCACAAGCACAATTCAAAACTACTAGTGAGTATAAGCACGTGGTATGATAGGCCCCTATCTTCACTTGCAAATAAGCGAGCAAGGGGGAAAGGAGGTGATGTTCTTGACGAGTACCTAGCTACAGGTAGCGCGTTCCATACTAATTGGTGGGAGAATTGAAATCTTGGGTAAGGGTAAGCAGCTCATAGTATTGACCATATTTTGACACCGTATATTTCATCCCATGGGGTATAGACACATCCTTATATCAAACACATACGTCCCGTTTAAATAATTACTCCACCCAGCCCATCCCATCCCAAGAACTCCTCGCTCACAGGATCACCCGCTAAAAATTCCCCTAATGATCAAAAACTTATGCCGGCACCATTTCTCGGGCCTCTCCTGACAGTTTCCCTCACCTCGGGGGGTAACATACCCGCACCATCCGTCCTACCCTCTATCGTCTCCACCCTGACCTTTTCGTTCCTCATCAATTCGTCAATTTCCTTCCTCCTGCCTCCGCTTCCCCCGGGCAGTATATCAAACCTATATAGCGGTTCCAACGCGACTTTTCTTCGCAATATGTATCTCTTAAACCACCAAGGTAGGGCTGTGAAAACCTGATAGCGCATATGCTTCTTAACAGGCACCGCAAACACATAATCCAACTCCTCGAGCGTCCTCTGCTTCGTCTCTGGCACAAAGAGGAAGATCAGCACGAATGCCAACACATTCAAACCCGCATAAAGCCCAAATGCACCCATTATACCAAATACGCGCATCATGCGCGGAAGTGTGATGCCGAGGACAGCGGCCCAAAAGAGACAAGTTGCGACCGCAAAGCCCATTCCCACTTCTCGATGAGAGAGGGGGAATACCTCAGCGCTATAAGCGTACGGAACCGGACCTTCACCTGGCGAGTAAAACATGGCGAAGACGTAGATGAAGAATGCCATGAGGCCGAGGCGGAGCTTGGAGTCGCTGGACCCAGAGGAGATGAGAGAGCAGAGACCAACTGCGAGTGTTGACCAGGCCATGTTCGGGAAGGTGAAGAGAAGAAGGGAACGTCGGCCGTATGTGTCCTGGAAGTCATGAGATTATATTTAGATATCTGAAGATGGGGAGGCTTACAATGGTCCAGACAGCAGGCCAGGCGAAAACAAAGTTTATTAGACCAAACCCAAAGGAGGCGTAAAGTGCAACATTATCAGAGGCTCCAGCTTCAACAAATACAGTTGAGGAGTAGAAAGCGATAACATTTATACCGCACATTTGCTCTAATAATTGAGTTATTATGGTGGGTTATTAGAATATTAGTTTTAAAGAAATTCCAGGATCAAGGAAGTTGAATCTCATAATAAACAGGTGTATGTTACGAAATTCGGACTTACGTGCAAACATTACTGTACCCGCTGCAAGCGTTGCTCGGCGAACACGGGGCTATATCATGTCAGACCTTTCAATGGGCAAGAATCCAAGGTTCTTACAATAGTAAACAACTCAACGAATCTCGTAGCATAAGTACCTTTCCCAATGATTTCGGCTTCAAGCTCTAGCTGCGAATGAATGTAGTACAGGTCTCTTGCTGCTTGAATGGGATGGTTCCGTAGGCGAAGCAGAGATTCGTAGGCTTCTTCATATCTCCCCTTCTTCATATACCATCTCGGAGATTCGGGGCATAGCCAAATGCCAGTCACAAGAGGAACAGCTGGAATGAATGCACTCCCAAGCTGGAGCCGCCATGAAATGGCTCCTGTCCCAGATACTGCCAGGTTGGCAGAGAAGCCGAGAAATATTCCAAATGCTATTTAGTATGTCAGAATATGTATTTTTCGAGCTCAATTTCAAGATGCAGGCGGTAACACTAACCAGTCCACATTTGCCAGCTCATAACCAGAGCGCCTCTTATCGCTAAGATAAAGTTAGTAAATAGTGTTTATAGTAGCTGCAAGTGTCCCTTCAAAAGATCTCCTACTATCAAACAATAACTTCAAGAAATCAGCATACATGCAGGACTATTTTCCGCTGCATAGATCGGCACAGTCGAAGCTTTCGCCCCCATACCAATCCCCAGCAACAGACGGCAGGCCAGGCACTGCTGCCACGTCTGTGCAAAACCGCTCCCAATCACTGGCCAAAGACAGAAATTCGCCGATATGAATATAGCGCCTCGTCGTCCAAACCAGCTGTTGAGAGGATCTGCAGCCCAGCATCCGACGAATGCAGATCCGATGTAAGGAGCCGCCTATGTTAAATATCAGATTACGTTTGGCTGCAGTGGAAATGATAAAATATGGAATATTTCGATGCATGGATTTGGGGGTTATGATACAGGGTTCAAGACTCACGTTTATGAGACCCAGTAGGTATGAGTCTCGAGCACTATCTAGATCTCCGATCCCCAAAGCCTTTGGGAAGTTTAGATTGGCCCCGTTTGAACCTGACAACATGAGTTAACAACAATGTCCCGAGCCAAGTGACTGTGAATTTAAAATGGTGATGGCTGAAGGTAAATTCCGAGACTTTGCACACCTGTTTGATCCCAACCTTGTACAGCTGCTCCTACAGAACACAGAATCATGGTTCTATGATAGCTCCAGTTAGCTTGCCTTTAATTATAATAAAGCCCCCTCAGGTGCCTGGAGCTTTTTCTACCAACTACCAAGTATTCCCCTTCAAACATATCGCCAAACAAATAATATGTTTCGTTGGTATGTTCTAAGGGGTATTGCATGCCTCAGTGTATATTTGCTGGAAGCTCACTTACATATATAACGCCCTAGGCTGCCTCCACTTATGCAATACCTCATCCCTCAGTGCCTCAATCTCGTGTTCATCTAGTCTGTCCTCGCCCTCAATATCCTCATAATTCGTAGGGTCCTTCGCAACCAAAGCACCCTTCCTTAGCAACGGAAGGATGTGCTGTAGCTCTGTATCCTTTGCAAATAGTTCGACACGATTTAGTAATTGATGTTGCGGAATTCCAGCCAAGGGATTCTGTATTCTGGGGACAGAAATTAGATTCCACGCGCCTAATTGATAGAGAGGAAAAGGGGCAGCGCCTACTTTGCTTCTAGATTGCTATTCAGGTTAACATGCTCACGAGGAGTCTGCGACTCAATGTCCTTGCCCAGGTATTTCTGGTCATCGTGCCTGTAGCAGCATCATTAGCTTGGGGATTGTGATTTTGCGATAGCTCATTTTCGCTTCAGATTTCCTAGGGGTGAACAGTACAGTTCATATACATATATGCAAGGTGACCTACGCCAGAGGGTTGCCCAAATAGCCATTCCGGTGGTTCATCTGAGGCTGCTGGTCCATTGAGTTTGTGAGCGGAGGAGCGACATGATCGAATTGATCTTGATTGCGATTCTGCGGCCCCGGCATCTTCTTCCTCTCAGCAACTACACCATCTGCTTCAGCTTCGGCGTCCGCTTTGTCACATCTGCTTCCCTGTCATACACACAACACACAATGGTCAAGTCGTACTTCAATGCAATAAACCGACAAGCACACAAAGCAAACGAAAAAGATTGAAGGAAAAGATGAAGTGTGAGCTATGTAACTAAAGTAAAGTAAAGTAAAGTAAAGCAAAGTAAAGTAGAGAAAGGGAAGTGAGTAGGTAATAAGCGTAGAATCATCAGGTCCGAAAGTCGTAAATATAAACGAGTGGGGAGGAGGGGATCGATGGGATGGGATGTGACGGGGACCGGGATGGTCAGCATGCAGCTCTTCCCTGCCCACATCGCCCTACGGTAAGTAGTAGTAATAATAATAATAATAATCATCATAATCATCCAATCTGGGGTTGGGTTGGGTTGGGTTGGCCCAGCGGGATGGATTGGACGGACCACAGATACCAGGGCTGTCTGCGTATATACTATACAGTACATGCAGTATTGTTGAGTACTGAGCATCATATATTGAGTATTGTACCGTACAATACTTTGGAATTGTTACCGTAAGTCAGCCAGTAAAAAAGTATGCAAATAAGTAAGTATAGGAGAGAATGGTATAGAATAGAATAGTATAGTATAGTCCTGCAGCATATTGTCTAGTTTACCTAGTGCTGTACTACATGTAGTAGTCATCGTTCGAAGGACTCTTCAGCCAGCTAGGCAGAGAGATAGATAGATGGATAGATGACCTGCTGTGCCGCCACCGAAGATCATCATACTGCAGACCCCGGCGAGCTAGAACAATATAGGAACTCCTGTCAGGCTTTCTCCCATCGATACATATCCGGGGACCAGCGAGGCCCCCATATTATTTCAAACTCAAAAAACTCTAATAAATTGCAAACTCAATTCCCAAAAACCCAACGATTCGGATCTCGGTGACATAATCTACCCCACAACTCAAAGAAACTTATTGCAGTACAGTACAGTACAGTACAGTACAGTTACATGGAAGACACAATAGAGTATATATATATATATATATAATAAGAGAAGATGAAGGGAAAAGCAAAGGGGAACGAAAATAAGAAGGAAAAGGCGGCAAACAGCATAGCAAAAACAAAATACTTTTAAACAAATTTTAATGTCTCCCTCTCCTATCATGGTCTCAGGTGTTTACAACCATATATCCATCCATCCATACTCAGCTAAAACCCCCCCGCGATCACAACGAACCAACTATCTAAATAACCAACCAGCTAACCAACCAACTAACCCCAACTAACTATCTATCTAACTAACCAACTAACCAACAGCCCACTTCACTACCCTCACCTCTCGCAACATCAAACCCGCTTGCCACCGTATAAGGTAGTATGCAAAAGGAGGGGAGGAGAGACCAGGTGCACATTCCGGCTGCCTTGCGCTGTGCTTCACTTGTTTTTGGTTTGGTTGCGCGCAAAGCTCAACTCCATTATAATACATATACACATACACATACATACACAACCACCCCCTCTTTCTTTTTTTTTCTTTTTTTCTTTTTTTTTTTACCAGCCAAGCCAACCCAAGCCAAACCGCATCGACGGAAACGACATATACACATACATATATATACGTATACCGTATACCGTATACTCGAACAGAAACCCGTTGCATACGGTAGCTAGGCGCGACGGTAGTGATGGTTGGTGGCATCCCGGGTGGCTTTGGTCTTTGGTATGGCTTGGGTTAGGGGTCTCGTGAGCCTTTTGTTAGGTCAGGGCGGTTAAGTCTTTTAGATTTTTGATTTTTTAACATTCCCCACTTTGGGATTAACTCGTTCTTCTTCTTCTTCTTCTTCTCTTCTCTATTTTCTACGGGTCGTAGTAATTTTATGTTTTAATAGTGGGTGGTGGGAAGGCCGGGGGGATGTTAGAGCTTATGGAACTAATAAAACAGAACGCAACAGTGCTGGGACTAGTAGAATGTTTGTTAAATATTGATGGAATCACTTGCAAATATCGACACCAGAGAAGCCAAAAAAGCATAAGACAGGTGGTTGTGCTTCATGATATAAATTTATGCCTATCATTTCCTATAGCCTATCGCAGCCACTGGTGCGAATGGAGATCTATCTCTCGGAATACTCAAATCCATATCCCATGGAAAAAGAAGCAATCATAAATACAAAATCTCCGGGTCACCCGTTGAGAAAATCCACATTTCCTTATTCCTTAATGTTATCATTCCACTTGCCTGTGGTTCCGTCGTCCTCTCCATTATTTCTTCTTCGTGTCATATGAAGGAAAAGAAACATGACTGATAAGAGACGACAATGAGGTGAACAAACGCCGTGCTAATAATATAACAATGTGTTTTTTTATAGTCTGATTGGTGTAGAAGACTTGCGAAAACCGCCAGTCCAGCCAGCGCCTGGCGCAATTTTTACAGCGACTCGACTGTATGCATTCATTGGTAGCCGTTATACGGGATATCATTGGTCCATTCCATTTGGCCTGCGTTCAAATTGTTGTGGTTGCCCTGAATTGCTGCTTGTGTGGTTGTGGTGTAGAAGTCAAGCAGGTCTTGTGCGGTAACCCCAGGAAAGTTGAGGTTTGCGGTGCTAAGGATAGGTTTTTGGGTTTGGACCTCCCCAAAGAGACCTGTAGTTGACGAGTTGATGTTTGAACCTCCAGTCGAGCTTGGGTATAGCTGGAAGTCGGCCGTATTATCAAAGTGAGAGTGTGAGTTGCTGGGCATAAAGTCCTCGAACCCTTCGTCATCACGGAGAGAGTTGGGTGTGTAGAGCATGGTGTTTCCCTGTCCAACTGGAGAAATGTGAGGAGCTGCGTTGTTGTATGGGGTACCCGATGTCTCAAAAATATCAGAATTGAGGCGTTGGAAAACCTCGTGGCTTGGGGTTGGTAATTGAGCGTTGGCGCTATAGAGATCTTCGCTATCATACAAGCTGAAGTCACCATTGGTTTGGAAGTCAGGGAAGTTATCCTGGAAGTGGTCTTGATCCATGTTCTCAACGTATGGGGATGGCCCAGAAGATGTAGATTGGTTCATTTCCGAGATTGGGGAGAAATCGAGTTGGAGGTTGTGGTGGAGCGCTCCGAACATGTCGATATCATGGTTGGAGTTATATTCAGGGAAGTTGAGTTGATCTTGAGGGTGCTGCTGGTAGATGGCAGATTGTTCACCATAGCCAGAAGAATCCAGAGTCAACTCCTCTTCGAATGGAGTGTCAACCACACTTCCATGGCTGCTTGGGGTCTGCATGTTGGTGGTTTGAGGTGTTGGCAAGCCGCCGTTGACAGATTTATTGTCACGGTTTTTACCGTTGTTCTTGGATCTCACATATTCCCATCCATGTGCTTTCTCCATGTGTTGTTTGCAGTTTGATTCACGCTTGGATCGGTATGCACAGGGCTTGAAGTGGCACTCGTACATAGCTGGAGCAGCAGAATGTTTGTCGTTGTGATGTCTATCCATTTCCTTCTCAGTCGGCCAGCCATATTGATGATATTTGCAGGACACCTCGGGACACTTCCATGGTCTGGAGTGGGTTTTCTCATGCTTGGTCAAATCACATGGTCTCTTGAATTCCTTATCACATCCAGGTTCACGACAGCGTTTTGGAGCAAGCTCAGCTGCTGAGGCAGATCTCTTGCGGCGGGCCATCGATCGTAGGATTGATTCGTCATCCTCCGCCTCCTCGCTCAAAGATCTCTTGAATTGGATACCTTCCTTGCTATCCTCTTCGAGATCAACGGGCATACCTGTAGCAATGGAGATGGCCTTGCCATTCTTCTTCACTCGGACGAGTTCAGCTGGGCGACCGTTCTTGGTCAGCCCGCCATGAAGCATCACCTCATCGGTGCTGTGAGTGGCTTGGTTAGCAAACTCTGATGGTTTGGCAAGTCTGAATTTCCTAAAGGGTACATACGACTCTGGATCCATATCGTCGAGCTTCTCTCCCTTTTCTTCTTTTTCTTTGGCAGCCTGGACTTGCTGAGCGTATTGCCTGATCTGATCGACGAGATCGACAAAGTATCCGTTAGAATACGGGCGATCTGAGGGACGAGTTTGTTCACGTTCGCTGAGATACTCCACCGTCGCTTGTATGCATTGGATTGACGAAAGGCAGAAGTCGAGGTACAATTTGGCGGTCTTGGTCCTCTCCTTCAAACGCGAAAACCAGTGAGCAACTCCCCGGGCAACATCATCTTGGGTATCACTTACAGGTGCCATAAAAATAAGTGTCTTCTCCAGATCACGCAGGCAGACTATTTCCTTCTCATTGATCCTTCTAGTACAATCTCTAACAATCGGGTGGTAATCTTTCAAAGAAGATGTGGCGAGGAGCGGCTTCAAGATATGCTCGTGAATGCGATTGCTCGCACGCCCACTGATTCTAGGAAGGCTGTCAAGAGTAGAGGAGTGAGTGGCAGCAGACCTAGTTATAGCTGAAGCAGTAGCAGCTGAGCAGCTAGCGATAGCGCTTTCTCCGCTTACTTTATCGGAACCAAGAGACGACCCTAGCCCGCTGTCTGCATATCTTGCAGGACGACGGTTTTGGCGGGGACGCAATACCCGCCTATCGGCAGGTGTGGTGAGGTTTTCCATGATGGTTTTGCTGTATGTGGCTGGACCCACGGAGGGGTCAAAGAAGCTTCTTGGAACAGGTTCAGCTTCGTCGGGGAACGACTGTCTGACGGTGGGCGAGAGGTCGTCAACGGCAGCTAGGCCGCGGTCAATGTCTTCCAGAGTCAGTTCCACACGGCGTCGATGAGCATCGACAACATCCTCAAGCGTAGACTGTGAACGACGAGGAAGTGATGGAACCCTGAAGTGGTATGGTTGTTCTCGCTCGGGAGACGATGATGGAGAATGGAAGGTAGCTCCTTTGCGAAGGGACATGTTGGTATTAAGCGTGATTGAGGGCCCTGACGCTTTGGACGTCGAGGGAGTCAGAGCAGCAGATGTGGTCTTTGTAGTTCGGCGGGGATGGGTGAACGACATGGTGAGTGGACAAGGGGTGTGGCGTGCGGGTTGGTATGTAGTCTAGAGACTGGGATTAATTAGCCTTGATGGTTCCCTTCTTTATGCAGCGCCAATCGTGAGTCACAATTCAAGTGAGTACCGAAATGTCCAACTCTTCCCAATCGGGACACGGCCAAAGCTCTTGTAGGACTTCAATGTTGTCGGCGAGGCTGATTTGCCAATGGGTAGATCAGACGGCGTGTGATGAGAGCTTGCCGGAGACCGGCGAGAGATGGAGAGACGAAGTTGAATATAGAAGGGGTTTGGCATACAAGACCGAGGGAGACAGATAAATAGCTCGTTCAGCTCGGGCTGACGGCAACCAAAGTCTTGTTCGCAAATCAACGAGATTCGAGCGAGGCTGGCTGGCTGGCAGGAATTGTGTTTGTGCGGTTCGAGGACCGTACGATAGATCGAGGCTGGCGGTGACAATATAGCAGAGGTGACAAGATGGAAAACAACGACGATGGTGTTGAGGGAAGAGAGCTGGAGATAGCGTTGACTGTTGCCTTCGGGGCTTACGAAGCAAAGTCCGAGTTGGGTGTGTATATAGGTCAGGACAATTCCCCGGCCAGGACTTGGTTTATACAGGGACGTAATAGCACCGCACGTAGAGGATTCGTGGCCAGAATGGACGGGAGGAATTGCAATTTAGTGAGAGAGAGGTGAATGGAGGTTGTGGAGGGAAGTGGGAGGAAGAATGAAGGTTTGTCGGTGTTGGGGATGAGATGAGGTTGACTGCAAGGCGCCGCCCCTCTCTGGCCCTTGGTTTTGGATGGGTTGATGGGTTATGGGCTGCTGCCTGGAGTCCATGACAGGGATTAAATTCCCACTTCTAGAGTGGTGCTGCTAGGGCATTGGTAATCCTCTAGCCGCTTCCAGCGCTAGCGTGCAATATGATGCCAAGCGTCGAGATGGGAGGGGGAGTTTGAAGGACTTAAGGAGTAAGGTGCGAAAGTACGAATTACTGTATTATTACAGTTATGATATACAATTCCCACAGTCATACATATATACATATAAACATATACACACACACACACACACACACATATATACATATATATGTATATATAGAGAAACTCAATACGTGTACTCAACATATGTATATAGAAACTCATGAAGTCACTCTTTCATTCGTCCATCATCGTTGGATCAAAGTGTGTAAGCTAGCTAGCTATTCAACAACTGGTATAAAATATACACCAACACCGGACCATGCTCATACCAACCATCAACTATGGTATCAACTATGGCATCAACTATGGCATACTGTAGAACAATAAGACATCTGCTGTATTAGAAATCCAGTCGACCTTGGCACACGGGCAAACACGTACAAATTATCCCAGTCTCAAAAATATACTTTCGTGCGGGCCATATATCCGTACTTCTCTATATCCTTCGTGTGTATGCGGTAAATACAGCCATTGCCCATCTATCTCCGTGATTGGTTCGAACAGGGCTTCCACGTCCCATGGGCACCGTTTGAATTATTATCGTGAGCCTCAATATTCAATCACTGATATTGATTGATCGAATACAACGCCGTTGGCAAGGCTGAGCCACCACCACCCCCCCCTCCACGTTACCATTCTATCAGTACTACGTACTCTCGTACTTTCATACCCTTCAACCAGGACTTGTATGGATCCGAACCAAGAGAACCAATCGTCAACCGGTTCACCTTCGGTTTACGTCCCACGTCCGGACCGCTGTTGTTGGAAATCCAACCAACCCTTACCAAGCCTATGAAAAACCAACATGTAGATAAATTAACTTCGCACTTATTACTTGTAAGATGACTTACCGATGTCTAAAAGAGGGCACGGTGAAAGGCTAGGTTGAGGAAGGGGAAAGGCGAAGGTGAAGAAGGCGAAGGGGAAAGGATCCAGAGCCGCTTTCCACCCGTTCGTCACCGAGTACCCAACATGGCGACGGCAGTCTCACTAGGAAACCGACTAAACCACGCCGCAATGATTATTACTGGAACCCTCGTAACCCCACTACCTACAGCATCATATCATACAAGTAGCCAGGAGTGAGTAGTCGTGTTTTACTGTCCTGTACAACAATAATTACTCGTGAACTGTACGGCGGAGTTGATTATGGACGACGTCGTGACGTGATGTTCTGAACACATGTTTTTGCACTGCTGTATGGGATAGAGTGCAGATACGGCATTCTGGAAATCTGGGATCCCGGCATGCTACTGTACTTACTCTACGGTTAATGCTCGCGAGGCCTCCGCCTTCCGCTTCTGCCAATTGCAGTAAGAATTCAGTAAGAATTCAGTTCCTTATCAAGCCGCGCAATCTCCAGGAACGTGGTGTTGCACTTTATGATCAAAGTCCGGAGTCGGTTTGTGTGTATGTACTTTCGTATGATAGGGAGCTTTTAATAAGGTTCTCATGATCACGAAATGATAAGAGTCAGCCGACGCCACCAGAAAGAAGCATTGGCCAACCAAGCTCTCGAATGAAGCGCGAGATCGTCCGGTCTAAAATAGGGAATTGTTGATGCGAAGTGCGAAAGGACGACAATACGAAAAGGTACTGTACTGTAAGTATCTCCGTACTGCTGCGTACATACATTATGCAGTACTGACCCTGGGTGTTTGGTGGGGGCCCCCAAGTTGGCTGGCTGGTAGGGAAAGGCATGGCAAGTAAAATGTAAGGACGGAGGAAAGTACAGTAGCGTTGCTTTCCCGTGACTCTTTTCTTCTTGAGTAACTTTTTAAAGGACCATCTAAAATAGAATCGGCGAATCGGTTGCCTCCCTTTTCATCCCCCTCAGGGGTGACTCAGACCCGATGTGGAGAGTGAATTGTGAATTGCATCAACCGGGAATGATTGGCATTGGCATCGTGAATTCGTGAGATCGTGACCCGTTTCCATTCCTGAATGTTTTCGTGTGAGGTTCCTCTCCTGGCGCTGCATCATTTAGTCTTCTCTTCCCAGTCCTACTGGATTGCTCATTAACCACGCACCGTACGGCCGATGTATGGAGTGCTCAGCATCGACATGCAGGACAAGCAGGACAAGCAGACGAAACATCCTTGATCAAACTTCCCTCCCTACGGTACAGTGGTTTGTACTGTAAGGACTGTTCCATGCATACAACGTACATCCATCCATCTAGCCCTACGAGATCCTCGAGAAATAACCGTATACGGGTTGCCAAACTTCCGCTGCATTGCCACAAAGCTCCCCTCATGATGCTGTGGTGTACTCCGTCTTTGCACACCAAAGTACGAAAGTACCTTACAGTCCAGTACGGAGTCGTCTTCTGTAGGGATTGTACTCCTGCCCAGCGACGTCTTAACGATATTAAACATCCATTCAGAAACCATACTACTCCACTCCGTAAAAGTAAAGCGGCATTGAATGGACGCACAGATGAGGCGCAAGACACCGCCTCGTAAAAGCATCCAATAGATCCAAAGACCGAGTACTGCACAAGGATGGTGCATGACGAAGATGTTGCATTTTGCATTTTGAGCGCGCTGGGAAAGCATAATGAGCTCACTTTGCTCGCTGGTGCGGTGTCTATTTGAGGGCGCAGGGCTTCGGTGAAGGGAAATCTCGAGAAAGGGGCGAAAGCAATTCCCTGCTTGTCGCAATCAAATGCCTCAAACTCCAACACGGTGAAGATGCGTTGTTTTAACAGCGCATCCAAGCCCAGTGGATGAGAAGGGTTCGGTTGCACCAACCAGAGGCCTCCTTCTGGCTTCTCCCTCCATCCGCCTTCCCCTCCCCATGCCTGAATAATCAAGTGGAGAGTGAGCCTTCACTTGCCACTACTCGCGGTATTCTTTGGGAAACCACCATGCACTCTGGATAAGGTTGATGCTTCTTTCCAGTACAGTGAGAGTAAACCTGGTCGAGTCAGCTGTCTCCATTTCCTCAGGTAATCATGATTCATGTGATGAACACGTGACTAGCCTCCAAACCAAAACTGCCGCCCTTGAATATATTCTTCTTATGGAGTAAAGGAGAAAGGTCTGCAAGACGGTGATTCAAAAGTAATTGTACGTTGAAATCAACAGTATTAACCTTATTTTATCGGATTGTATTCCACGATGTTGAGCGGCTGTCCATTTGTTTTGAAACATCGCTTATTCATCGACCTCAAGTTCACGACAAAGCATTCGCTCTCGCTTCTCCATACGATTTCGGGTCCAAAATATATCATCTTTTAGATCCAACCATCAAACCTGAAATACAATTAAATTTTAACGAACCCCAAAGGATTGGTTGTATCTTTCAAGTGGAACGATACATGAAACATTAATAAGCTATTGACATATGTTCTCTTCTCCCTCGTAAATACCATTGGCTGCACTTCCAAGTGGATGTGAAGTAGTAATCAGATACGAGGTTCTTATTTCTGTGCCAGGACAATAGTCCTACATCTACTCACTCTTTTCTCTTTCAGTCAGTAGCATTGTCAAATATTTTCATTCACTTTAATCGGAGATCTGTAGAGCAGCTCTGCTACATACACACTCTTTTAGTTGTTTTTACTACTACCAGTGTGCCATCGAATCATCCCCCTTCTTTGAGCACCTGAACCTATTGTTTCATGGGATTTACAACGAGGTGCCTTTCTAGCTGAAGAGAAGAAGGTTATTGTGTACATTCAGGTTACCAAAAGAACTCCTTTTTCTTTGTTCGTGCAGGTCAACGAACACTGGTATTTCAAAGGGGATTCACGGACTGAAACAATAACATTGGCATCATACAATCATTGCGGATTCAAATCGCCTCACTGAACAACAAACACTCTTTGACTAGTCGAAGAGACATAAAAATATTCTTAGAAAACCCTACCCTCTCATCTTTGCACATACACCCAAACTATCTCAAAGAGACCACCAGATTTCCCCAAAGAAAATTACACCCAGACCAACAACACAATGTACGCCAACTTCATGAAGACCCTCACCATCCTCTATCTCGTAACAGCAGGCCTATCATCCCCAGCCCTGAACAAGAGAGCCGACCCTTCAGCAGTCGCCATTCTCGAAACCATCGCCCCAAAATCCAAATCCTGCAATGGCGCCCCCGTACCCGACGAATGCCGCACCGCGAGCCAAGCTGCCGATTTTCTCATCAAGGCGTTCAAAGACTATCAGCTGTACAACGCGGCCGAGATGGCCGCCGTGCTCTCGCTCATTGCCCTGGAGTCTGGCGAGTTCCAGTACAACATCAACCACTTCCCCGGAAACCCGGGCCAGGGTACACGCAACATGCAGATGGCGCCCTTCAATCTTGAGTACGCGCTCACCATACAGCCCGCTGCTGTCAAGAAAATCACTCCCGCGACGACGGTGAATGGTCTATCGAATGACCAGTTAAATGCGATCCGCGACATTGTCACCACGGACGAGTTTACCTGGGCGAGCGGTGCGTGGTTCTACTCAACGAAATGCGATGCGGCGACCAAAACAGCGGTGCAGACGCAGGGAAAGGCGGGTTATGTGAAATATTTGATTGATTGCGTTGGTACTTCGTCGACGCCTGGTAGAGAGGCTTATTGGACACGAGCGAGAACTGCTTTTGGCCTGCCAGCAAGCTAATTTTTTCTTGTGTTTTTCAATAGACAGTGGTTACATTATTACCTTCTAGGAATTATGTCCATTTAGCTAGGGATTATAAGGTTGTTACGAGATGACAAAACGTGAATCATTATAGATAGATCACTAAGGGGAGGCATGGCTTTTACATTCACATTCATAAATGTGTACATATACTTCAACACTTGTGTCTTATTATTATCCTTCATCGCCAAATCTTGATATTATCGAAGCTAAGTTTCCAAAATAAACCCAACTTCTTCCTTTCCTGAAAGATATCAAAAACCAGTGTGGTATAAATCTTCGTTCTTACGTCCAAGATCCACCATTTCTTTGTAATTAGAACACCTGAGTTATTCGAAAAACACCTACTTATCTAATCCCAAGGGGTCTAAACCCTCTCGTACAGACTTTTGACAAGGGCTAGCCAGGCTGACAACGTAAAATATGGAAAAGATGGGAAGTTAAAGGGAGGGGGAAAGAATAGGATAAATACTAGTATAGTAATAGTAACAAAACTCCTCTCACAAACCCAATTTTTCATAGCGTAGAAAGTACACCTTCACTAACCTTTACTGAGAGTGGACTTGGTTATTGACAGAAAACGACATGTTATTAGGAAAAGTGCCACTGCTGCCACAGAGGCAACAGTACCAAGTCATCCTAACGTAGTGAGAATAATCGTCACGGTACACAAGGGAACTCCCGAGTGGATACAACAATTATCAATCAATCATCCTAGCACGGTTTCGCGTTCTTTAACTACGGTGACGTTGGATTACCTGGAAGGATATTTCTCGGCTTCAAGGTCTATGAGATGCTGGCGTGTGTCCCTTCCGATGTTCTTACTCATAAATACATTATCCACATTCGGGGAGAAGGTCTATGAGGAAAATGCTGTCTCTTCTGGGGAATTAGCGCGATGGGTGGAGAACTGTATCTACACTACAGTCTTCAGAGTAGATAGCATCGTGGGCATATACTTCATGTTAAACTACCGGTGAAATGGGATTGATCTAGGCTCAATATACATATTAATCTCTGGAATATACTCTACACAGATTCTCTATATATTATCACTAAAGCAGATGGCATCATTCTCTTTTGGACTTTTCTCAGTTTGCGGCCTCGAACTAGTTACTTCATAACTTGCTCCATTGGCAGGACTATAGCTTCGTGAGGTATGCTATCCTATCTACTAGTTGGGAAATGTAAACTCCAAGGAGGGTCGTGGGGATACAGGCGCTATCTAAGAAGCTGCTACATCATGGTTTTTCATAAGGTAAAGCACAGGATGTTCGAACAGAGCTGCTCAAGCTCCCTGAATGAAAGTTGGTTGTTCATATGCTATTGGTCAAGAAAACACGATTCTGATATGGTGATAATAGAACGTTGGAGTTAAGGCTTATCTCTTAGATTTCTTGATTGATTGACGTTTGAGCCTGAGAATTCAAGGCTAAGAATTTTACTTCGTGGCGTGAATGAAACTTGACTTATCTAAAGGTTTGGAGCAGATATAATACAACTTTACTGACACAAGAGAGGTAAGCACAGATCAATTGAATCATATGTTATGATCGAGTAGAAATTACGTGTTGGTGTTTCCCTGAAGATTACAAGAAGGAGCAAGGAAGTATAAGGAACATTGTTTCTACTTATATACATACCTCTTCCGATCCTTACAATGCTGAAAATTGCTACAAAATTGCTCATACATTAATCTTCAAGCTTCTAAGCTGGATCAAAGCTTTATCATCTAGTAATAACATCACAGTCTTTACATATATAGCTTGCAATAATATCAAAAGGTGGTGAATCTTTGACTAAAATTATCGGGCAGGGCTCGAAACCCTTCACGAACTGCTTAAAATCTCGCATGATAGCTTCCAGGGCGGTTGGTTTAGAGTCTTTCTGTGGGTATAATCTGTCAAGGAAAGTTGCTGGCTCAGCTGAACATTATCATACCCAATGGTTCTTTTCGGTCTATCGCATAGATCGTTCAAGATTATGGGAGTCTTTGTGTCGAACAGCGAGACGTAATCCTATTCCAGATTGAAAGACATTTCATACATATCGGGCTAAGAATGTGTGAACGACGATCTTTCTTCGTTGTGTTAGTCAAGACTGAGTTGACTCAACAATGTGATTGAAAGTGGAATTCTGATAGCTGCGAATGATACCCCAATATTCGTGATGCTTTGAAAGATGTCGTGAGTGTGTCCAGAAGGAGTAACTGGTTTAACTTATTGCCCCTGAAAACTAGCCGAAATCGCCATCTCAATGCGTCCTCAGAGCTCAACCTGTTCTCTCCATATTGTTTTGCCCATCGACACTTCGTTGAATTAAGGTTTAGATAAGGTACAGATCAACGCTCTTGTGTTGTCCAAAATTCCAAGTTTCGCTCCAGGTTTTGAGAAAGCTTGGTTGAGTTACCTACAAGCAATTCGTAGCGGAGGGTGGAGTCCATGTTTAAATTTTAGGTTTGATGCCTGTTAAATCTTAATTTTGGTCTGAACAAAGTTTAAAGTTCTTTGGGAATGCTTAAAATTCAGTGGTCCTAGCCCTAAAAATAAGAGTTATGAGACGGGATGAGGATGAAGTTGCTAAGCTTTGGGATCTGCGTTGATGCACCGAGATGATGATTGCGCGTTGAAAGTCCTTAGAAGCTGGTCTTTATGATTAGTTCAAGAGAATAAAGCATGCCCATAGGAATTATTGGTTTGAGAATCATGAAGCGTTATTTCATACAGTTAGAGTAGTGGAATATATTATGAGAGGGGGACCTCTTGATTTCAACTGGGGTGGGTCGCTGGTGAGTTTCAGATCATCTGGTTAAAATGTGCACTGTACACCTATCCACAAATATCCAGAAACTCGTTTGCGGGGATATAAGGTTGTGGAGTATCACATCAGTTTCACAGCATGAACGACATGATAAACAGTAGAATATTCTTAAAAATGCACATCCAATTTATATTTACGCCGTTTCTATATTATTTTAATATCATATTTAACCCAAGTACCCCACAATTCTCCACCTACTTGCCTCCCAAAAGAGTAGCTAGATCTAAACCGGTGAGTCCCTTAACGACCTCCGCAGCGTTACCGTTGTTACCGTTTACTCTTTCAACCTGCGCGCCTTCGGCCTTCTTTGGCTCTGCCTCCGTCTTAAGTTTGGCTCCCTCGGACGAGTTTCCGGCTTTGCCGGCTTCGGCTGCAGGGACAGCAGCAACTGGTGCAGCAACTGGTGCAGCAACAGACCCAGAGGCAAGCCCGCTGACAGCTGCAGAGGAGAGAGACAGAAGATTGGGCTTTGTAGGAGCGTTCTGAATGAAGCGGGAGTTGAATCCAACAACAGCCTTGACTTTGTTGAAAGTGGCAACATCAAGAGGAAGTTGTACTGAAGTGACCAGGAAAGTGAGACCTTCAGCACAAGGAGGAGTTGTGAGAGATCCTATAAATACTCGGTTAGAGAAGTCGCGTGATCATAGTAATGAACATACCAGTGTATTGGTGAAGGTTCTGTGCCTTGAGAGCATCGACAACTGGAGTGAAAACAAGAGGTCCAACTTCAGTCACTGTTCCAGCTGTAGAGATAGCACCGATCTTGTCCATGATGCCTTTGACAAGTTCGGTTGTCTCGCCGTTCTCGGAGAGTTGGAAGTGTACTGCAAGAACAGCGATGGATTTATCTATTGAAACCTTGTTAGGATAGGAATTGTATGGGTTTGCATGTTTTTCAAACATACCTGCTGCCTCATGGACCATGTGCATCTCCAATGGGAAGTATTCTCCGTCGACGGTATGCTCACTAGGTGAGTGGAAGTGAAATTGCTTCAACTCAAACTCCTTTCCAGCGATAGTTGTCTTGGCTCCCTTGCCTTCCATAACAACCTCGACGGTAGTACCGATATTCTCGAATTCGGCAGTAGCAGTATCAGGGAACTCGATGTTCAGTGTGCTTCCGGCGACAGCTACAGTTGACTGGTTGGTTACATCGATGGGAGATTGGATCGTATTGGTTGCACAGCCTGTAAACTCAGTTGAAAGACTGGCCCATTGTGTTCTTGTGCTGGTTAGCTTGATGCTAGCCACAACCCCAACCTGTAACTTACGGTCCATCTGATCCGAGATATCCAAACTTGCCAACCTCTACAACTTTCGCAACTCCACCGCCTTCTTGACGCTTCATGTGAGTCTGTCTCTTAAGCAACGAAGTTCCATGGCCACACGAAGAATGTACGCTGTCGAAGATGCTGGAAAGGACAATGGCCACCAGGGCGGAACGGATAGAAACCATGATGAGATTGGTTGATGAAAGAATTACTTGGGAATACGATATAGAAACAAGAAATAGATAAAGCCGAAAAAGAGCGCCGGCGCTGGGAATGAATAGAAAGTTTCGAGAACGTAAGATGAAGAAGCAGGAGAATGGATGGATAGTATCAGACCACTTGAAGATTCACCTCTTATTATGTATTTCATGCCCATGGCATACCAAGGCAACTGAAGTCTTGGTGTTCCGACTTTCAACATCAAAAATAAACCTATGTCCCACTCTGGTACCCCGAACCCATCATTGAGACTGCCGAGAAATTTTGACAGCCCCTTTCTGCTTGAGAATTGGCTCCCTTGAGGCGTGACTTTCAAATTTGTCAGATTTGGGCCATGGTGATTGGTCCCCACGCTAAGCAAACATAAGCAAACCAAGTCGAGCTAGCTGTTGAGCCCCATAGCTTGTGACATGCTTGGTACACGCGTGCTTTTCATTACACGCCTGGGCCTGCGGCCACTTAGGCTTGTCACCTGAATAATCTGAGGAATATAAGAGACTCTGAAGCAGGATAGAAAGGCTTGCGTCCGCCAAGTCACCATCCAATCGCCGTTGTTCGGGTCTCGACTGTTTCCAGCCCCAGTAAGTCCAAGAGAATTCGCTTGGTATGAGTTTGAGAAGACCCCGCTAGTCCACAATCAGACGATGCCCCTGAAATTGCCGAGGAGAGAAACACAAAAGTCGTAAAAACCTAATAAGCTTGGTAGTCTTGGTATCTTGGACGCCGACGCAACATTGCTGGGCGAAGTCTTGGTTTATAACCGCGCACAATGTTACCCCATGCTAAGGATCTGGCAAGTCTTGTTTCAAATGCTTAAAAACTCTTGATCATTTAAGTTGTTTCGGACTTTGAGACGGGAACGTGCGGCACATTCAACCATGGTTTCCATCAACGCCCAGGCCACGTCAGCCTGCTCGTAAATTGCACAGAGGGCATACCTCCGTATTCCGTAGAGCGTTTTGTATCCCCGAATGATGAAAATGCTCCTGTGCTAGAATCAATTACTTGTGTTATCCATCCGCGATATTTGGCGAGGACAGGCGGTGGTGCGAAAGATACCTTGGATTTACGAGGTTTCCTCCCTCTACTGTAATAACTATGCTGCGACCTCCATTTTACTCATGTCCGTCATTGGTGCCTCGGTCATTACTCCGTACAGAGAATGCATTGACAGCTCAAAGGAGAGCACTCCGCGTTTTTGTTAGCTAGGTTTCACCTGGTAAAAATGGACTTTGTGCTTGTCGGAGCGCCCAGGCGAACCTAATCCCAACTAAAGTTATCCCCATGTCTTGGTGAACTGGGGATTTTAGTGTTGTAAATGTGAAGTCTGAAGGCCAGGGCTATCCTTTCCATTTGGAAACCGAAGGTTTTAGCAAACCGCTAACCTTGAACACTCCAGTCTGCGCAATAGTGAGCTGATTGTAGATTTGAAGGTTTTGAGTTCGTTTTGAGTGAATATGGACAAATGTGTTTCTGAACTACATACAATATTCGATCAATGATCGGGGATTTTGAGCAAATAGTTTGTTTCATCCCGATTCTTGTTGCTTCGTTTACAGAGCTGCCGTGAGCCCTGAGCATCGAATGTTCCAGCCCTTCCAGATACCACTTGTAGCTAACGAGCACAAATTATTGCAAAGTCCAAGTGAACTTCAGGTGTCGTTTCCTCTCCCAGAAGGCAGAATACATGATAGTACCGCACTGTGTCCACGGTGAAGCCTCTAGTCATACAATATCTACTGCTCAGATCGGGATGGAGCTCACAACTCTGTTACTGAGTTGAAGTAGTCCAACGTCCGAACAAAGTCTACACGTACCTTGACGTTCCCCCACGGAGGTGTCCTGGAGAAATTCTCAAATGCAAGACAAGCATCATCTCGAAGTTATGCCGCTCTAGAGGCTATTTTCTAGTCAAGCAAAATATGTTTTCTAGATTAGTAGATAGATCATACATCTATGGCTCACACTACAAAGCTATTTAATAACTATACAGCAGGCTCAACATACCAGACAGCATCTACCATATTATCATATTCGCTGTGCATACAAATTAAACTCCCCAAATATGCACAGCATCAAACATCTTATCTGCTTATAAACCTCCAGGCTCTACCTCAACGAAACATATTCCAATAATTACCTCTCTCGCTGCTGCACCTAACTTGTTGGAAAGACGCCACATATCTACCATCATTTGCCTACTTTACTTTTACTCTCAGGAAATTGTTCCTGTCGCAAACTGGAAATATGCAGGATTACGGGTGCTACATATGTAGTCTCCAGCCACCGGGTAGGAGACGTGAGCTTTACTGAAAACAAATAAAAGGGATTAGGAATAAGAAAGCTTTACACAGTGGCCTTAGACAACAACTGAGATTTGGAAAAACAACATGGGGATTAATCAAGTTTATACAGATCTATCCAGTTCACAAGTATTAGACACTTTATTCAAGATTATAACTGTAGCCCTTTTGTCATAAACCTCTCCATCGTCGCAATTTAGATCTCAAAGAGTCGAAGTAACCTTTGGCACCACCCACCAGTCATGGTATCCATCACCCGGTCTAGGTATCTCAATCTTGATGCTTAGCGCACGTGTATTGCCCGCAGCTTGATAGGCTTTCCTGACCGTCATGATGGTGATGTTAGTAAATATAGATGCCTTCAAACAATCCTTAATATTCTTCAACCAGCTTACGTGCGATCCTTGACAGAATGCCTCTTGCGCAGTGAGTCGACTGAGAATTTCGAAAGCCTTTTTGGCACCGGCCGCTGATTCGGCGGCAAGGTCTAACAATACTAGTGTGTTCTCGTTTGGTTGCTCGACGAGGTGTTTCAGATCTTCCATGGAGATGAGGTTTGGTAAACCAATCCCGAGAAATGGTTTCATTCGCACTTCGTACCGCATTTTGGCATCGCCATATGGTCGAGGGAGTGTAGGTAGCAGTGATAAACGTCCGAGCACCGTAAAAAGATTTGATAATGCGTCTGCAAACCCGTAAGTAGCTGCAGTTTCCAACGACGAATAGTTTATGAAAGCTTCTGCTTTTGAGTACTCTGATTCCCGATAGATAGACTCATCGCTAGTTGGGAGTCCACTATTGGGGGATGAAAAGCCTCTAATGCGCTCTAAATGAGTGCTCCGATTTTTACCCAGATATGATAGGTAGTAGTACATCTCGCCCAGTTCATCCGGCTGGTATGTCTCAAGCTCGAACCCCATTTGAATGATCCACTCCATCTGCCGAAGCTTATAGAAGTATGCCCAGGAAGATAGTGAAAAGGCGTAAATGGGATCGCTTGAAATTGTTTCGTCAATGACGGGCATCTCCCCAGTAAAAGCCTGGAGTTCTACATCTAGTTGTTCAGCGTCCAGTTGAAGATTGTCCCAGTCTACAATCGCATGGCATAGTGTTCTTCGTATTCTACACCGATTTTGGCAAATCGTCCGCAGATTGTCGATGTAGGCTCCAGCGGCTCTTTGACGAAAAATCTCCATCCTGGTTGCCATATTGAAACGTGGATCGCTTGGTATTTCAACCTCATCATTAATGCTATCTAGTAGAGGGCTGGCCGGCAAAGTCGTGGTCGCCAGATCTTCATCAAGGATTTGACGAAGTGACATGGTACCGAGGACTATCATATCACCGAATATATAGTGTTGGAGGAGCGTCCGGATATAGACAGTTGGTTGTGGTTTCCGTGCTTGAAATAAGGTCACAAATGTCTTGTTTTTTCATTAGTAAGATAGAAAGGTTAGTGGGCAAGGCTACATACCAGTAGACTTTGACTGTCGTGATAGTCAAGCACCTCTACGACTGCTGAACCATCTTGGCATAGATTCTCGAGATGACTAAACGCAGTCTTTTGACCGAGCTGTACTATAGGGCGAGGGGGGGCGGTACTGGCAAGTTTGCGTTGTATTTTGACGCTGAAGGACTCCGGAACTGGCTTCCCTAATCCAACCGATAGTTTAATCCTAGGTATACAGCTATTGACATTTGTCCACACCGTCTTTAACGCAGGAGAAGTCCTTGAATTGGCTACCTCAACTGCAGTCAAAAGTCTGCTTCGAAGCTCAAGGCGAGAGATTAAAGCCTTTCTCATGTCAGGAGGCAATGAGTCAGCGCAGAAAACCATTTCTACGGTTTTATCCAATAAATCAACAATCAGTGTATGATCGATGTTCTCCAAAAGGCCTCTGTTATAAGTATGAGTTACAAAATCTTCTTCCTAGTCATAAAATTGTTAGATTACAATTGGCATTGGCCCAACAACTAGGCTTGCTTACCTCATAGTAATGCTCTGCCTTGACTCTATCATTGACAAAGGAGCAAGTCTTGATAAGGCCAAGGCAATAAGCTCGTAAGATTTGCATTGTGAGAGGCTCCTCGTCTGGGCAACTTTCACTGCGATCGAAAAAGGTCTGTTCCAGTTCCAGAGGGGCTGGCATCATAATCCGGTCAATGTAGAGACTTGTAAATATAGTCTGGGAGAGCGGATAACCTTGGTGCCATGCCATCTACGCACCATTAGTCCTTGCGTTCGGAGTGTGTAAGCAGAAGATAAATCGAGTTTCTGAGAAGCAAAATCATTACAGATTGGAGTTTCAATATTTTCTTAGACAACCGGAATCGTTCCCTTCAGGGGGTTGTCTGTTCAGTAATGCTGAGTTCAGATGTGTCTAAACCAGCTCTCACCTAACTTTGCATGCCGACCATTTTGTTTTATGAAACAAGTTTCACTTACTTCGTGACAAAGAAGCTGGTCAATGATACCAATGATCTCTGCAGGAAGAAGAACCCGAGAGAAATCATAGTCATCATCCATCGTCTCTCCCGGCTCAAGGTACCCACTATCCATTTTGCGATCCATAATCTACCAAAACTTATTAGGAAATAGGTAGGAGAAGTATTAAGGTAATAAGTTACCTCTAGTGCTCCAACAGACTCAAACAGGGTGAAGAATGGATCTTTTATCAATTGTCCCAATTCAAGTTCTGTCAAAGTCAGCACGTGATATTAAAAGATAGGGAGAAAACACAACGAACTGTCTCACCTTGAGCAGCATTGATAAATTGTTCAGTGATATCCATAGCTATCACGCCTTGGCTATGTAACTTTGGCGCAGGTGGAGGCTCCTCCTCGAAAGCCCTAAAAGCCGATTGTTGTCTCGTCTCATTGTCGTCGTGGTGGTTGTTGTTAAGTGCAAAGTTTGCGACCTCTGCAAATGGGTTAATTCTGGCTGCATAGGGGAACCCAGAGTTATCTTACGCTCAGTAATATCAGCAATATTATTACTACTCATGTTGTAACTCTGATGCCCGATATATCTCCTTTGCAGATCTTTCTTGGTGCTGTTGATTTGCTTCGGGATATTTCGCTTGGAAGCCGCCTTTTGGGTAATGTGAGCGTTATTAGATATATAATCAACACGTCGACTAGCGCGTTCCACGAAGACGATTGAATGATGGGTGTCACGTCGAGGCGAATTATTACTAGCAGAAGATAGCAAACTGGAATACCATGTGCTATGCTCATGGGTCTATATATTTGATTAGCCTGAGACTACATCAGGCATAAGTTTGAGATAGTCATCAGATAGCCAGGAGAATATATTTTGTTTTAAAATGAAACCTAGAGTTATCTAAGGCCCTGTTCTGTATCTTCAAGCATAGCCTAGAAGAAGTTCACATGGTAGTTGTGCTTTTGAAAGACCGAAAAATACACCAGGTCTGTACAACCATCGTGTGAATAATTACGGTAAAAAGCTTTTAATAAGAAACTTGACAATTAATCATTTAAACTATAGTCCCTCGAAGTGACTTAGGTCTAACCAAAATGTGTGTGCTTGATCGGTCTTGATTTATCATTTGGAACAGACAACAGTTTACTCTGAGGATCTATCAACTTGGTAAGAACACGCCCACCATCATTCACATATGCACACGCAATTGCAAGATATGCCTTCCCATGTAGCTCTCTCATCAGTGTTCTAGATTCCTAGGCTGTGAGACTGATAATACACATGTACACGCCATCTGCCCCGTCTAGCCGACTCTCCATCCATCATCCCCTATCCATCTGCCTCTCATTGTAACCGCCAGCCTACGATGAAGCAGCCTCCACAGCAGCAGCCGCATTCGCATCAGCAACGTTCTTGTTCTCCCCCTGCTTTCCGTTCTGCAAGCCATCATCAGCCTTCTACTTCTCAAACCCGCTCTCCTCCATTCAACGCCCAGTGTGTACTCACATTCCATTTCGCAAATCGCAATTCACTGACTCCTCTCTTCTCAGCAGCTAGACGTTGGGTATCCTTCAAGCTGCGTCGGACTACACTCGCCGCCACGGAGAGGTATTTGTTGTAGCTGCAGATTTGGTTAGCCATTGTGGCCCCATTGTCAGGCTCGCAAAGGTGAAAATGGAGACCGAACGTACGTCAGACCTGATGCTTTCCATGCGAACGCCATTGTGTATGATAGAGGGTGGTTTGCTTAAGATTGGATAGTTTCCGTGATTTTGCAGGCGTTGGTATTTCTCGGCTTGAGCTTCAGACTTCGTTTCCGAAGATCGATCCACTGATTTACGTCACGTGATTATTATGTAATGGAGGTCCGGGGAATAAGCAGGCATAATAGGTCGAATTCACTGATGTAAAAAGATTTGGTAGTAAAGGAAATAGCTGCAATTCATTGCGATATCTACAAAAGTAAAGAAGATGTTGATACAACCCTTCCAATAGCACCTTTAGCATCCCCGTCTTGTATCTATATTTTGAGGCCTAATTCATCCGCCCAAGGGAGTACAAACAAATCTCCAACAGCAGAAACTGTTGCCTTGCCTTCTAAGAGAGCTTTTGCCGCCTACCACACAGGTTAGCAATTTTTTCAATTGGGGAGTCGCAACAGACTTGACTTACTGCCTTCAGCTTCTCAACACTGACACCTTCCACACTTTTTCCAACCTCGTCAATTTGGAATGGTTTTCCGCCATGGACAAGTCCGGACCCAGTTGACACCAGACCAGCCACAGTGTTCTGACCCTCCTCCAACGCGCGATATTTGGCAAGAGCAACGGCTTTGGTGAAGTCCTCCTTACTGATGGAGCCTTCAGCGATGCTCTTGAGCGCCTTGACAGCCTCAGTTGACGCACCACGGATAGCTTCAGCGGAACCACTGAACTGGATTGTCAAAAGCCCAGCGTCAGAGTAAGCAAAATGAGATGCTAAAGCACGGGCTCCAGGGAAGGAT
>Ga0247734_1000641_pt1 | contig 29446 bp, 29 predicted proteins | sample UWRJL103311B2_FD_180933 | JGI IMG/M metagenome (GOLD analysis project Ga0247734, IMG submission 180933) | Plant litter microbial communities from Arlington Agricultural Research Station in Wisconsin, United States - UWRJ-L103-311B-2 | ecosystem: Environmental > Terrestrial > Plant litter >...
TTTTAGCATTCTGCTTGTTGTTGTCTTGGTTGACGTAAAACTGTGAACGTGCAACTCTTGATTTATTAACTTTTAAGTCCAATCTCACTTGTACCAACTCTGGCAAGCAGTATATCCTCTCCGTTTTATATCATTAACGCGTATTGCTCAATTGATGCGAAATGAAGCTATCTTTAAAACTCATGAGTAAACGACCTACGGCACGTGACATACGTATCGATCCTTCGCCTAACTTAGCCTCATCCTTGGCGAAGTCAACCTCTCTCATCATTTCTCTCTCTCTTACTCTATCTTCCCATCACCACTGCCTTAACTTACCTCTTCATCGTAATAGATCTAAGCCCAACAATAATCTAATAGGTACTGCACGCACAATATAATAACTCCCATCATACCCGTGCTATCTTATCCGAAACACTGCCTCTAATGGATGTTGGTCATGGATCGATCCCATACGATCCTGCGGCTCCCTCCCCCAATACTGAGCCACATCTCACATTTCTTATATGAGCAAGATTACGGGTTTTCTATGGAGCCAACAGCCTTTTCGTCATCAAATGGAATCAATGGGTCCGCATGTTCCAACTTTGAGCCCCGAAGGTATGGTCGATATCACTTGGTGCCAATCCATCTCCACGGTTCATGTTCCTCCTTGAGCCTTGGGATCCAATTCCTACTCATCCCAATAATATCGGACTAATCAGTACAATCTTGGCTTGTTTGGAATCGTTCATATATACTGACTTCCCTTCATTCTTGGCAATTTCTTTCTCTTGTTCAACATTCTTTCGTGGTCGTCCTTTCGACCGTGTTTCCTTTATTCCCAACACTTTTCATTTTTTCGTATAGAATTCATCATGGCGCGTTATGCTTTAGTCTTTGTTTTCGCTACTCTTTTCATATCAAATGCAGCGGCACTTGCTGTTGGGCCCCCACCTCATGATGCCAGTCTCTCTAACCCAGACATACTAGTTGGCAGAGCTGTGGCCGGCTCAAAACAAGCCAGCGGGCCAGGTTCTAAAGGTTCAAGTCCAACACCTGGAGCAGCAGCTGTTGCTAGTTCGTCTGGCTCTTCGGAGGCAGAAGCAGGGGACGACTCGGAATCTGATCCCACCCCCGGGCCGTCAAGCTCCCCCTCGAGCTCGCCCGGCGGTCCTCAAGCTGGTGGGGCAAAATCTCCCTCAGCTAGCAGCGGTGATCCAAAGGCCCCATCAGACCCATCTGCATCTGCCCCCTCTGGCAGCGATTCGAGCCCTTCATCTGGTGCCCCTACGGGCGACGACGCAGATTCTCCAGAGTCCGACGGTGCAGCCGGTGATTCAGCACCTTCGAGCTCCCCAAAGTCCGCACCATCATCACCTGGTGCAGGAGCTGGTGCAGGTGCAGGTGCAGGTGCAGGAGCTGGCGCAGGAGCTGGTGCAGGAGCAGGAGCAGGCGCAGAGTAAGTAATCCGAGAGTAGACTCTTCCCACTTAGTACACGGGGCCTTATTCCGGCACTCCTGAGTCGGGTTTTTGAGGTTTCAACATTATATTGCCAAACGATGTGTACTAACATTTCATTAGTAGCAGCAAGCTGACTTCAGGTTCTTCTCCATCCCCGCCAAAGAAACCTGATAGTTCGGCCCCTCCGTCTAGCCCAGTAAGTAATTATAATATCTCACTTTTAGCCGCATTCTTCAAGCTTCTATACTTGAAACCCATTTCATAGTAAATTGCTTGGGATAGGTTTTGCCCTACTCTAATCAAAACTAACCATGAATTGTTTAGGCACCCGAGTCCCCACCTCCATCCGCTCCAAACGGCGGCGATGAACCCTCAGCACCAGCCTCTGCTGGACCCCCAAGCGGTGCAAAGGCTGCGTTACCTGGCCCTCAAGGTGGAGTGGCTCTTAGCAACACTGATACAGGAAGAGTTCCACCTGGATCCGGTTGTACTGCTGAAGGGCAATACAATTGCGTCTGTGGAACTGGATTTCAACGATGTGCTAGTGGAAAATGGACTGATATCCAACCGGTTGCTGCCGGTACTAAATGCAGTTCTGGAATAAGCGCAAAGCTCGATATCCAAGCAATTGGAAGTGGCGTTGGCCCTCAAAGACCTGGGTGTCCCGCAAGTGGTTCGGCAGCTCCCCCATCAGCAGCTCCAGCTCCAGCTCCAGCTCCGGCCAGCCCTCCAAGTGCCAGTCCACCTTCGCCTGCGGGTCCACCTCCAGCAGGAGCGCCTTCTGGTGGAAAAGAGGACGCGGCACCAGCACCCAAAGACCCAGCTTCGGACGCATCGGCAGGCTCATCTAGCTCATCTAGCTCATCCACTTCTAGCTCACCTGACCCATCAGGTGATGATAGTTCAGCAGAAGGCTCTGCTGGAGACGATTCCTCTAGTGCTAGTTCGTCTTCGAGTTCGTCAAGTTCAGCGTCCAGTTCATCATCTAGCAAGGGTAGCAAGGCCCCATCTGCCGACGGTAAACCTAATGCCAGTACAGGTTCTGCTTCAGCAGCAGCTGGTAGCTCTGCAGGGTCGGATAGCTCAAGTTCTGCAGGAAAAGCGGCTGGAAAAGATGGCGCTAGCGCCGATCCTGCGTCGAGTCCATCGGCAGGTGGGTCTCCCTCTTCAAAAGGTCAGGACTCTTCCCAACTTACCTATTCAGGCTCTGACCACTTCCAGCTGCCACAAAGCCACAGTCAAGAGTCCGAAGGAGTATTCTCCGACGACGAGGACAATGGCTCTAGTCATGTCGTAAACTTAAACGTTGTGGTGTCTCCCAGGCCAAGTAAGCCAACGCCAGCTCACATTTTGTACTTGCGACCAGGGGGGCACACAGCACATCTTGGCCATGGTAGTGACTGGAATTCAGACCCTATGGATCAATCATCCCAGGCCGAGGCGACAAGTTTAGACGAGGTTATGACAGGTATGGTTGGTGGCATAGATTTACGTCCACATCAATCATTTGAGGCACATGGCCCACACGTACATCACGGTATAAGCGAAGGAATTGATTTAGATACAGTATCCATTACACAGCCCTTCGAAGCAGATCCTATAGGCCTAGACCATGGTCTGGGTTTGACTCAAGAAACCCACCACTCTTTTACGGGTTTCGACGAAAGCCAAACAGGTTCAGGCACATTTGACGACCCTTATGAACACACAGACTCTAGCGAGTCTCTTACAGCACACACCACTCCTACACTATCCGATCCAGACGTTTATAGCACCGCTTGGTCCTCCTCATATTCCTATAGCACAGCTCACAGTACATCCTGGGATAACTCAGACGGAACTGCAACCCCAGAACATCCAGAAGCTACCCAAAGTCCGTCAGGATCAGGGTCCGAAGATGAGCCTTATGTGTACTCTGACTCTTCATCGACCGAATCTGAGACAAGCCCAGAAAATTCCACATCAAGCAGCTCAGAAACCAGCTCAGAAACCAGCGATAACAGTTCTGTGGCATCAGAAGAAACAGGAACAACGGAAATACCTGAAAGCTCCACCATAAGCTCAGATCAGTCAGAAGCTACTCCAACACAGACAGGCTCGGGCAGTGAAGACGATCCTTACGTATACTCCGACTCCCCTTCGTCCCCAGAAACCCAGACACAGACATCGACTCAGGAGCCTCTTCCAGAAACTACAGAGCCAACATCGGCTTCCACCACTGAGCCGATTCATGAACAACCTGAGACTAGCTCTGCGGGTTCCGAGCTTCCTAGTCAAACTCCTTCGGCCTTGGGCAGTGAGAATGACCCTTATATAACTCCTGGCTCTTCGTCGACCCAAACAACCACAGAGTTACCTGAGGCTACTCCAACTGAAGATAGCTCAACCACAAGCTCGGAGCTACCCACACAGACCCCATCAGGTTCGGGAAGTGAGAATGATCCTTATGTATATCCTGACTCGTCAACCCAAACAACCACAGAGTTACCTGAGGCTACTCCAACTGAAGATAGCTCAACCGCAAGCTCAGAGCTACCCACACAGGTTCCATCAGGTTCAGGAAGTGAGAATGACCTCCATATGTACCAAGATACCCCCACAACAACACAGGGGGCAGACAACCCTGGTGAATCCGAGTCCAGCACAGAACAGAACAACGATTCAATGCCTTCCCAAACCATGACAGTTGATCCAGAATTGCCTACTGCGACTGGATCCGGGTCGGAGACTGATTCCTACATCTACTCGGAAACTTCTTCAGGAAGTACAGAGACTTCATCGGAAAGCTCAGGCTCATCATCACAGAGTTCAGAGTCGAATTCGGAGACCTCTAGCTCGTCTTCAGAGAGCTCAATTGAAAGCTCAACTGAGTCAAGCACGGAAGCTACAACCCCGGAATCGCAACTGCCTGGTGAAAATGAACCTACTTCATCAACGAGCTCAGTAATACCAGAACAGACTCCACAAGGCACGGGGAGCGAAAATGATCCCTATGTCTATCCAGATTCTTCCACGGACTCAGTGGAATCCCTGACTACCTCTGCTGACAAGTCTTCGCCCACGGAGGAGACCCATAGCCCAGAAACAACGAGTTCAGACTCAGTGGAATCCCAGACTACCTCTGCTGACAAGTCTTCGCCCACGGAGGAAACCCATAGCCCAGAAACAACTAGTTTGGACTCTGTCCAATCGTCAACTACATCTAGTGACGATCCATCTCCGACCAGCTCTCAAGAATCTAGTTCTGATGCTCTGACGACGACTGAGATATCTAGTGCCCCAGAAAGCTCCACAGAATCTCCGACATCAACACAAGACGGCTCTGTTGAGTCTGTTAGCTCAACTGATAGCATTAGCACGACCGAGACACCATCTTCAACCCAGGCAAGTACTACTGAGGTATTGGGCTCAACAGATTCTACGCTATCGGCTCAAGCTAGTCCCACAGAGAACGCTCCAAGCTCGACAGAATCAGCTCAATCTTCTCCCACAGAGAACAGCTCTAGCTCCACGGAAGCAACGGGTTCGACAGAGACCCAGACTCCAACGCAGAATAGTTCTACGGAATCTCAAACCAGCTCCAGTGAGAGCCAGAGCTCGACGCAAACTAGTTCCACCGAACCTCAGACCAGTTCTGCGGATTCTCAAACTAGTTCAGCGCAAAGTAGCACTACAGATTTACCATCAACTACATCTACAGAACAAAGTGCAACTTCCACGGACTCTTCTTCGTTGACAAATGGAGCTGCATCCCAAACATCAACAAACGCAACATTGACAAACAGCCGGAGACCATTTCAGTCATCATTCAGTCGAACTTCATCAGCCTCCTCACAAACTACTGGCACTACTCTATCTACCGTGATCTCGAATAGTACAAAACCCCCAGCCTGGTTCGTCCCACAAACCGCCTCTGAGGATTCTGGGCCAGTGATTGTCATGGCCGGTGTGCATACTACGTTCGCTTCGGGTTCCCAGCCCACCGCCGCAGCGCAAATTTCAAGCCCCAATACGGCCAGCATTGTGTCGAAGCCAAAAGATTCTGCTGCTGGTGGTATCTCCGACTACTTTAGTAATGCAGTTGTGGGATTAGGCGTTGGAGCGATGGTTTTTACTTTGCTTTAAATAAACAGAAGTCTAGGAACAGTATGGGGAAATTAAGGGTAATCAGTTCAGGTATTTATTTCATCAAAAGTTATGTGTGTTATATCTTGGAATTAAGCAATAGAGAGCTGGATCGGATAGCAGTAGAGAGTGGCGAAGTGCTCGTTCTCTCTCATTTTATATTAGAATTAGCGATAGCATAGTTAGGCGCGGAGGAGTTTTGTTTTGTTTCATTCATTTATGATAAATTACACATCTTGCATATCACACTGCTCTTGAGCCCTTTCATTCGATATTGATTGTAACATATTTTTTTGTTGATTCACCTTTATGTATCTGTCGCGGCGCTTATATGCACAATAAGACTTGTGCTAAAGTAGAGCGATAGAAGTGTTGCGGGGGAAAATAAGAACATATGACCGGACGGCGATCCGAATTGTCGTTTCTTGGTGATATAAGGTAATGAAACTCCCCGGGCTATAGGAAAGAATAGAAATAAGCAGGAGAAATAAGCAGGCTATAGTAGCTTAGATCGTGACGATATGTTCCAAGTAAGTAGCAAGAATAGACTATGCCATTTTTGTATGCTAGGATAAGCAGCCCTGAATAAAGGAAGGTGTTCGGATAAGGCCAATCAACCTGGAAGTGTGCGTGTGGATGAGGGCATCCGCGGCGTACTTACGTCCGTGGGTCACCTTGTTTTGAGGATCGAGGTAGCTTCAGTCCACTTGCGGTTGTGTACGAAGGGGCTGCGCTGTCTTTTGTTGGTACAACAGGCTGAGCGCAGACACACTGGGCTCCGTTGTATCACCGGCTCCTTCGCATATCACATGATGACCTGGCACAGCCGGAGGGACGACGGGTCGCAACTCGGCCGGTGGACGTTATTTGGCTGGGATCCTTAATAATAGACGCCAGGCAGTGCTAAATACTCCTACATCTTTGACTCGATTCGTGCAAGCTCGGTTGCTTCCTAAGAACATGACCTTACACAGTAGCGCTACACGCGATAAATGTTGGTGTATAAAACCACGACCGATTCCTCGCCAGATTTGTTTTCTCAGACCAACACTCCAACTCCCTAATCTTTCAACACCTACATCACTCATAACATCACTTCTTGCGGACTCGACTCTTCCAGCTCCAGATGTGCGCCATCTTCAGCATCTTCCAAATGTGCCAACGCCGGATTCATGCAGCCCTTGCTGGCACAGGTGACAATGAAGCTCTCGATAACCGTAATAGCGGTGAAAATACCATCGGAATCAATGTCGATGCTCCGGCTGTGACAGTTAGTCCGAGCACCGGGAATAATAAACCTCTCTCAATCGCTACAACCCGCAGGGAAGATTCTAGTAGTGATTCGCAAGGTAGCAGCAGAGGTGATGAAGAAACTAGTAGCGGCAACGAGAGCAAGGAGAATAAGGCAGAAAAAGAAAAAGAAAAATGGGCTAAGATACGAAAGGGAGCAAAACAAATTCAAAAGGATAATCAGAGAAGGTGGAAAGCCGCCAAGGCTAAAGGGAACGTGTATGAAGGACATATAAACCCGGACGAGACAGGCGACGATTTCTCGCTCTGGTTCCAGGATCCTTTAATTAGGCGTCAAGAAGAGGGTTCCTAAAAGAGCTACTTTTTTGTTGGCATGTTTTCTGACCCTGAGTTGTAGGCAGGTTTGTGCCCTCTCCACCATATCCTGCGGTTTCGAGACGTGTTGGTAACCTCCAGATGCAGAAATATTTCGTGCGTTGATTCCACGGCATTGCGGGCAGAGAGCGGTGCCGCCTCGCGAAAGATGAACCAACCTTCGAGGTCTTATACCGTCCATAATGGCTCTCCCAACATCGTAGGCTTCCATATTGCTTAGGTCAGGCGTTTTGAATACGGTGCTTGATGGAAACACCATTGTGAAATCTGAGCTTCTGGAAACGGGTTAAACATAAAGATTAGAAAGAGTTGCGTAGATAAGTGTCGGATCACTTCGAATACGGGGCACCACTACGTGTATATCACGTAAGTGCTAGTTGTATTCAGTGGGATCGATTATTGTATTGTAAGTTCTACGTAGGGTGGTGTTGATGGGGTTTCCTAAGACAGTGAACCGCATTAGGGAATTCTGGCACTCGAGTCGGGTCACGTGCACCCGCCTCGAGGTCAGAATTGCACCAACAATAAGATAAGTATTCAACGATAATATTAATATAACATAAAAGATTAATCTAATTTTATGTTAATGTTGGTATATTTCTGAATATTAAGTAGTGAGGGTTAGGGTTAATAGGCTCTATATTACAGTGCGCAGCTGACTTAGGGCATGCCTAGGCTTGACTCAAAGACGCTCCCCACGGCTTAACGTTCACTATCTAGGCTTCTATCCACGGCCATCACACTTGCCCTCTCGATCTGAGACTCCAAAATTTTATATATACTATTCCTTCTTCATTTTCCTTGCGTAGTTCCGCCATCTCTTGGTTTCTCTGCGACATCTCAGTAGTCAGCTGATTGACTTGTACATTGGCCTGTTCAACCGAGACCGTCAACCCCTTAATTTGGTTTTCTTTCCGCTCGTCATCCTGATGAAAGCATTCGGATTTTTTTGCATAGTTTGCAAGCTCTGTTGTATGCCTTTCTATCTGGCTCCACCATCGTGGAAGCACGCAGTTATGATGGTATTATCATCATAGGTCAATGGTGAACGAGCTTGGGTACCGTATCTATTTAGAATATTCTTTGATATACGGCTTACTCCCTTATAGAGGCACTGTGTGCTGAGGCAACGTGATACCGACAAAACGAAACTGACAATCGAGTTCGTGACGCTAAGTCTTCCACACTTGTTCCCTGGTGTAAAGAATAAATTAACTTAGCATCAGGACCAAGAGAACTTCTCGGCAGAAGTGCCTGGTATATTATCCTTCGCCCTTCCTCCTACCCAAAGCATTTTCCCGTAAATATTATCCTGGGTTAGTCGTTCATGCGACCAACGTTGACGGTAGGACCCTTTGGAAAGGCCTGCACAAATAGGCGTAAGACTACTCTCGTAATTGCGGCACCTGACAAAGAGCTCAAACTGTCAACAAATGGGACATATATTACCTGACTGTTACAGCAGGGCAATTGAGGTCTTCATTACACACTACACGTTTCTCAGAGGCAAGGTTTCGATATGGTAGCTAGAATATTACTTATAGGCTAACTCGTTAACACCAATGCTTTTGAATTATAATCAAGGATAGAAACAATGATTATAAGAAAAGGGTACATAATGCATAATGGTTGTAAGTGGTAAAAAGTTGAATCAATGTTTTAGCTATTGACGCTATATGTGGCGCCCGTGCTATATCATACCAACAAAGTTTGATCCGAATAAAACCGAAGCTTTACTATTGCAGAGTTTTGCTTGCATCTGATCAAGGTCATCTGACGACTTCTAGGCCAAATTAAGATAATGCCAAGGGATAGCTGAAGTTGATCGTATCTATCTCGTAAGCTTTGTTGGTTTGTTGGTTGTTGGTTGTTGATTATTGGCTGTGACAGCTTGCATAGGATTTCTGTTGGTTGACGTCAGTTTGTATTGGTTCGTATTAGTATTATAAGCACGTAGACTAACAAAAGACACGTGAAGCTGACGCCACTGATGTCATCTATGGTTCCACTTAATTTTATGGCTGCTGAAAATTGTATTGTTTCGCATGGTGTTACTTCTTGCCATTTTTATCACCTCCACAATTTACACTGAAACTAAAACTCTCAACCATAACCACATTCACACCCAGTTATCATGCAACCCAATATTAAGCTATGTAGCATCGCCCTTCCGGCTTTCCTTCTCATTCATCATCAAGCTCAAGCAAGGTAGGCATGCATCTCTACTACCTGACATTCCTTCGCTTTCCGACTAATATAATCACACCGCAGTCTCAACCTCAATCTCACTGTAACATTTTCTCCAGACAGTCAAGGCAATTGCGCTACGAGCAACGACACGTCTCAAGGTATCACATTCAGTACAGAGGGCATTACCCAAAGGCCAATGATAGCACAATGCTTTAATCTGGATGAAGCTTTCACCGGCAACTCAACTGGGTCACGAAATCTGACCTCTTCGTATTATTTTAGCCCAGCTTTGTACCCCAACCATCCATCTGTGATCTTCTCATGGAATACAACCAACAAGTCCAGCTTCAACCCTGGCGCCAACTACTCGCGCGTGTGGTATCAGCAGACCAACGATGGGAATGTTATGAGTTCGTTTGGTGAAGTGGGAGATGGAGGGATGCAATTGCTGAGGGTCTTTAGCGACCCTGACTGCAGGCACACTTCCGAACCCAAATCGTACACCGATGTTTGGAGTTGTCTGACTGATATACCTGGTGCCTGCAAAATGGTCCCATATAACGTAAAGAGCTTCCAAATTGCTGTCGGCCCTGGCAAAGACGGTGAATGTACTATTCCGAAAAGTGCAGGATGTTTGTCTGGTATTGGACAGAGAGGAATGGGTGTGATCGCTGCTACAGTGGCTACATTGGTAGCCCTAATACCAATGCTATGAGAGAAGAGCTTTTGTATATCTATCTTGATGTCCTACCGTATAGAGGTGGGAGAATGTACAAACCCGAACTAGCTGAAACAGAGCAAAATCTTCACTTTGAAGAAATAGAAGGAGCAGATATATTCGAAATTTCGACGAGTGAAGCGACCCATACCCATTCTTCAATTTATGTTCTAATGTTCTTTGAAATAAAGAGACGGTTTAGTTTTGAATATCTACACCAACTACAAGGTTTTTAATCTCTGCAAATATATGTAACAAACATATATGTACAGCAGATCAAAGATAACAATTAAAGGATGAAGTACGTGATGGAATACTTGACAAACAATGCTCCCCCTAGTCTCAAATTGCCGCATTCAGACTCAATATATAGCATAAAACGATATTAAATCATAGCGTCGTGGAAACCTCATTGTTCAGATGGCTTAGTTACCTAAAGCAGAATAGGAAGTTGCTAAACTCTTTATTTTATCTGAATTCGGGTTTATCACAGGTCGACATATCTGTGGAATTGGATTCCACCAATTATTAAAGATTGCTGAACTCTGACGCACCACCGTTGCCCTCCGTGTCCCGTTTCAAATAGTATTCAAGGCTTATGCTGGGTTTCCATTTATTGAAGTAAGTTATTTCAATAACAACTCACGGTGTCTTCCCCGACTTCAGGACTTAATTTTGAATAAGAGTATCTTAAACTTGCTTTACTTGATTAACTTTCCTGACTCTGCTTGGTAACATTGGGCACATTAATAGTCTCAAAAATCGAACTACTCCTCCCTTCACTCCCTTTGCATCGCTCTTCTCTGACAGATATATTGTTATCTCCCCCTAACTCTGAAATCATGTCTGAACTTGGCATCTCGTGCAGAAACGGTTGATACATTGCAGCCATCTCACATGCGGTTAGCGATAGTAGAAATAAGCAATGCCGTAGATTGTGTAAGTTTCCACCCCGACCAAATGAATGTCTCGGTAGTGAATTACAGGACCGATTCCTTCCCCGGGAGCCCAGTAATCTCCTCTTACATTTTCTAACCCAACTACCCTTCCTTCGGGACTTCATAGGCCAAGTAGGAGAAGCCGTACTCTTCGGTACAACCGTATTTGGAAGCATCCTGGCTAGCATAACCAACTTCTGTAAATCCTAACCGCAGATAGAGTCCTCGCGCTGCCGGAAAAGACTGGACAAAGATGTTGATGCCTAGTTCCCTGGCTTGCTGCATACCGGCCTCTACGAGTGCAGTTGCTACCCCTTTACCCTTATTGCTTGGATTGACTGCCAGATACTCCAACTCTAGTTTCTGTATTAGCTTTTGTTTTAGCATGTGTACACAAGGCCACAGGAGACCATCACATCATACCCATGTAATCACCAGACGCCAAGATCGGGTTCTCTCCTAGGAGACGGTCCCGGGCTGCGTAAATGGGACCATCGACGTCGTCCATGTCGATTGGCTCCCACCATGAGGTTTTGGCCATCTCTTCAAATGCATTGGCTTGCTCGAATTCGACGATGGGGACTTGTGCATCGGGCCAGCAGGGCATACCCCCACTCGTTGTTGCTCCGCTCGTTGGCAACCTCCAACGCGCATAACCAACAACTTGATGCGTCTCGGCGTCCACTGCCTTCTGATGCCGCCGAATATCACGATTCGGAAGTAGGACATGATGCGCCATGCGTTTAGTGAGCTGTTCGGTCATGAATTCTTGCGTCACATCCTTCGGCCACATCACTCTCCACATCTGTGAGTGATAAAAAGCTGGCAAATTATTGTGAGCGAGCTGCATCGCATCATCTGCTTTGCAACCTTCGATAATGCCCCTCCAGAGTTGCATCTTCCTGATAGATTTTCCGTGGTGCTTTCTCGGCTTGGGAGTAATGTGGGAGAATATGGGAAAGGTTCAATTGTCCAGAGGTTTAAAATGGAGGAATTCAGAATGTTCTTAGCAGGGTCTCCTCGCTTTAAGTACACCTGTTTATGGACATTTGCAGTTAGCCTGAATTATGCACTATAAACTTGATACTTGATTGTTCGTAAAATCCTCTATAGTCACCCCTCAGTAGATGTAAGCGGGGGTTACCAATGAATATTACACTCCAATTGACTACAACTTTAGGCAGTACCTTTTCGCTTGCTACAGTGATGACTTTTAGAAAGTCTAGGACTTGATCTTTGTTAACTCCTTTTTTAAGAAGAAAATTCAATGATGTAGAATACACTTTTGAAGTACCAGTATACCGACTATTACATTCATAAGGGGGATAATAGTTTTGATAATATATTACAACAGTACTAGGACTTTCTTCACAAAAATAGAACACAAGCAATGTAGTAGTTGGACTAGGTAATTGGCAAATCTGTGTTTTTAAATATTATTTCATGTGTCATAAATATATAAAAACTTTAAAATGTTCTGAAAGTTTACTTACTCTTAAGCATCGCATTACGCATAAGTATACCAACCAATATATGCAGTAAGCAAAACCCCTCAACCAACAGATGCGCCAAGTAGCATATTGGTTCGGCTGCCACGCCTTTAAACATGTTGTGGCCTCAGGCACCAATACCAGTCTGGAACCCATAGAACTAAGAATTATAACTCGGATATATATAAAGATCCTCATAATTGTATTCCCTTATTCAGTAGTGCCAAGTGACCCACACTACCAAAGAGAACTGCCCTCACATAATACCTAGGAGATATTTAGAGTTGGGCCGAGGACTGGCTTGATTCGTTTATTCGTTATGGTAGAACTAAACAGTATATTAAGACGCCAAGGTCTAGAAGTTTGCCTTTTATTACGTGCTAACTAAACGAATATAATTCATAAATGAGCATGGTATAACCGTTGATCCGACGGTCAAGTCCACAAAAAGGTGGAAAGAGAGCCGCTTGATCTTCACAAACAATATGCTCAGCACCCTATGGTACTACGCTTTGCTGAAGAGTAGCTTGAAATGTCTTAGCTACTTGCCCGTTTGCGAAAGGTAATCGCATTGCTATGGTGCTATGGGAGCAACGAGTGTATATGGCTGTATAGCAGTCTTTATACCGTTGTTCTGTTCACCTGTGGTTATTTCAATATCAATCAACCTTGTGGCTAGCTAAATCATTATAGGAGCAATAGATCACAGCAGCTCAGATGCAATTGAAAATGAAGTCTTCTCGCACGCTCGCTTACGTTTGTACCCCTTTTCTCGAGCTTGGCAACGTCGCGGGTGTGGCGCATAAGTTTACTGGTGTTCTTAAGATCTACAGTTCCGTACATCTAAATATTCCAGACTTGTAAACAATATCAAACTACCCAGCAAGCGCATAGATGATAAGCGGGAGCGAGAGCCATTCAGGCACAGCAGCCACACACTAACAATCAGATAGTCCTCTGCATCTTACTACTCGGGGGACGATGCGATGTTGCCGCCCGCTCGTGGTCTTGGCAAGGACATGCGCCACAAAGCAACATCGGTATCCAACCAACATTTCACATCTCATAAGGAGTCTTCCCCCGCATTGCAACCATTTGTGAGTTCTTATCACACAGCTTCTCAGAGCGAGCATCACTTTGTCCCTGTCCAACAAATAAGGTTAGGATGTCGCATTTTCCCGGGCAGATCTCCCTCCGCGAGGCCTTGGAGCTCCACTGTTTCGAAGCAGGAAGCTATACCATCGAGACACCGCCGTCGCTGTGCTTTGCTACAGGTAAGCCGTTAGGAGTAGATTAATTGAGCTGCAGCGACCGCTTACAGAGTCAAGTAACCATTGGTGGGCTCATCACATCCATTGTTCACAAGGCAGCAGCAGATTTTCTGTCCAAGTCTGTCGCAGCCAGGGCACACCAGGATGTCGTATGTGCATACACACAATTCTTCCGACCTACTCTTCCATCTCCAAAGCAAGCAACCCTCAAATTTTGAGTAGCAAGCTCCTCCAAAGCATCCACAGCATTGCATCTAGAGGTTGTCCAAAATGATAAACTTTGCCTAGCAGGTTATATCACGTAAGAGACTTATTAGGCCAGATGCCACTCCAACGCTAAGTGTAGATCAGAATGACAACCCTAGCAGCTCCCGGGCAGATTTCTATACAGACAGGATGGCAGCTTACCCCAGCCCCCCCATCGGTATCTCTTGAGGAGTTAGAATCTGACGCCGCTTCCATCTGGAGTGGCTATCTAACCCCCTTCGATCCCTCCACCTTTCGCAAACCTCAGTCGTATGTCAGATTCTACATTCCCACAGAGAGGTCAAGTCGACATTATATTGACCAGTGGGTCACACCTGGGTGGAAAGATGACCGCTCGCCCAATGGTGCGGTGTGGACCAATGAGACCATTCATTTCATAATTGATAATTCGCTTCCAATTCTCAATGACCTTCTAGATACTGAAAATAGGTTTGACTCATACAACAAGATTGTCAAGGCAGGGCTTTTGCAAAAACAAGCGCGTTCAGAGGGGACGGAAGATCGGCTGTGGGGCGAAGGACTGACTGATTCTGAGCTCCTATTCCCTTGGATCATATCCACGGTTTCTACCTCTACCGAGGTGAAGAGACTCTTACCAAGGGGAGGATGCAAATGGCTGTTCATGCGCAACACAGTCAAGAGCATAATCGATAGTCGCATGGATCTTGAGGTCGTGTTACTAAACGAATCGATGGAATTGGTCGCTCTCAGCCAGCATGTTTGTCTGGTCATCCATGTCGATAGCAAGAGGGAAAAGAAGGCGAATTTATAAGTTACCACTTTACATCGCAATATAATTCATAAATTTCAGCTGTCCACTACCATTTTGAAAAGTGTGCAGAGTATGTATGTATAGGGCAGGAAATAACTTACGTGCTTATAGCCTGCTGCGAACCAATACAAACTGACACAAACCAACAGCGATCTACGAAAGTATGCAAACCGACAAAGAATTCTGAGATAGGAACGTGCAACTCCAGCTCCCCTTGCCGTTGTAAAGAGGTCAAACCCGATCGTATTTTCATTATCCATCCTATCTACCAGTAGGCCCTCCGATAGCCGTAACTCCTATCATCGTTACCAGCACGGAAAGCTCAAACGATCTATAAATGTTCTCTTCATCGAGAAAAGTAAAAGTACGCGAAATCAGCCTATATCAAACAGCCTATCCCAAACAAAAATCCGCTAAATGCTGCAAACTCTCAAAGGTATCTCCATGTATGCAAATCCAAACGACAATCTCATCTGTATATGTATATCTTGCCAACATTACTGCAAAGATCAAGGAGTCTCGTTGATTTCTTGACTCTTCTTCTGCATCAAATAGTCCTTGGCTAGCTTGTCCCCTCCTTGAGCACTCAACTCCATCCAATGCAATGCCACGCACATGGTTGCCGGGTCCGCTCTACCGGTACTGCCATCTCCATGAACATCCATAACTTGGGCTTTGAATATCTCGCTCGGCTTGCTCAATGGCGCCACAACTTTCTCCACCAGATCTGGGTGGGCAATGTAGAAAATCCCCAGTTCTCGCTCTGCAACGGGCTCGCCCTCTTTGGCTGTGATGATAAACATTCGTGCCGCATCTTCCATGCTGTACTTTATTGGTTCGCCGCTTGCGGTCATCGACTGCATATTATCCATAACCGATGATGTTTTGCGTCGCTCTAACTGATCCATATCATGCTGGACAACCTCATCTGCCACTTCGATCATAGTGCGGCATACGTCTTGCTTCAGTCCTAGGGCAGCTAGACCTGCATCCCAAAACGCTTTGCCTCGTTCAGTCTTGTCGAGAATATGTGCGGGTACGAAAGATGCAATGAACTGGAGATCGCGGAACAAAGTCTTAGGCCGGATGTCTGCATCGCGAAAGAGATCTTGGAGCACATCCACAATCATATCGGTGCTAGCTGGATTGGTGCTGTTGAAAGATCGCTCACTGTTTCGGTTCATCTGTGGTGACTCTGACAGGCCAATCGTGTGTGACCTTCGCTCCTTACAGTTGTCAATAGCCTCTTCAAGGTTTTTTGCAGGCGGCGAGTTCGATGTAGCCTCGCCAGGTCCAAAGGAATTGATATTATGAGCTTCGGGAGACGAGATCAGCGTATCTTGGCGTAAACGAGGCCGACGGGGAGCAGACGGTGTCAAGTAGGCTATGATCAAGTGCTCCAGCTCAAATAAAGCGTTGAGTTTTGCATATGGGTTTGGGTGAACAGAAAACATCCCAAGTAGTCGTTGGAATGCGATTCGATATGGAAAATCGGGCGAGTCCATATCCTTTGTAATCGCCTTTCGCGAATCAGCTTCCTTTACTCTGCGTGGAGCGGAAGTAACGGTGTCATTCGTGGAAGAGCTTCCTGCCGTGGAATGCATATCTGGAAAAACTTGTTCTGGTCTTACAGTTGCCCCCTTTTCAACCCTCTCATAAATACCATTAGGTCTCTCAAATGGAAGGTCTGTATTATGAGCGCCACGAAGATCCTTAAAGCTTCTCTTCTTCTCAAGTGTCCGCCTCTTGATCTTCTTTCGTGCTCTACGCTCTGCTCGTTCTTTCCGATCCATACAGTCCTGAGCCAAATCACTAGAAAACCAAGAATCTGTCTCGCTACCTCGTGCAAATACCAAAGTACCAAGATCGCTGAGAAGCAGACTTGTCAATGTCTGTTTGAGGTCTACGATAAAACGCTGTTTGGCCATATTCGCTCTCTCTTCTCTAAGCATAACCGTTTCATTCGTCGAGGATGATGTCCCTGGCCGTAAGCTACTTATGCTTGTTGTTGGCGACTGAGTCCGTGCTTGAAATGGGGACCAGAAAGTCGTCGAAGAGTCAATAGTGAGCACCGGACTGGCCATGCCAAAGTAGTCCTGGTTTTCAAACATATCCCCGCTTGTGCTAATTCTTGACATGCTGTATCTGCCAGAGTCAAAGCTTTGCTGCGATCCATTCCTCATTGACATCGATCGTAGATCTCTGGTACCGGGCCGATTGAAATCGCCACTCCTGAGGCCGCGACGTCCAGCCTCATGTTCCATCTCATCATTTTCCGATAGATTTAAAGATCGGAAGTTGTTAAGAAACATATCTCCCTTTTGCCTGCCGCTATCCAATATTCGTCTATCTCGATAGTAGAGATCGCTCGACCAAAGATCCGGGGCATCTACTAGGCTATCCCCTACTAGTTTGTTGATACAAGCCTCAATTTCTAAACAGAATCTGTGAATTCGCTCTTCACCTCTACAAAAGTTCTCTATGCCAAACTGAGCAAGCCAGCGAACGGTATGCTCAGATTGCTCATCTGATAGCTTATTTGGGCCAGCTTGCTCTTCTGAAGAAGCTACTTCAGCAAGAACCTGCGTCTCACTCTTCAGGAGAAAGTTGTTGGAGGTTAAACGTGATCCTGTGCGGGGCCTCATGGCAACTTGTGCTTGACTGGGGTTCTTCTTCGGCAAAGCCATAAATTTGAGAGCGACCGCGATATTCCTTGCATTTTCGTAAGGTTTCGAATTCCTTACATCGGTCACATACCACATTTTGTCTCGAAGAGATTTCAGCCGCTTCATCATCAGGTCGATAGTGATGTCGTGACGTTCTTGGGACTGTTTCAGCCAAACTGACCAAGCATCGTACTCTTCAACGGCACTAGTAGATCGTCTTATGGTGTCCCGCGGACCTCTAGAGAATATACTCAAGAGTGAAGCGAAACCGTCCTGTTTGAGAGACTTTGATGAGAGCTGATGGAGCTGATTTAAGGTCCTCCAGTAAAGATGGGCATTCACAAAGTCCGACTGCGCCTGGCATTGTCTCAGAGCAGCCTCGAGCATGCTTATCAACACTGAAGGCGTTTCCAGAACCGGAGTTTGGCGGCCATCAGAATGTTGCTTGGATTTCGAATCGGTGCGTCTGCTCACATCGACCGGAGGGGAGAGGTCACGGACACGATAAGGATTGTTAGATTGCGGTTGTGTTGAAGAGCCATGCCTTCGGTTCTTCTTGCGAGGGCTTTCCGTGACAGAGGTTCTGTTGCTAAACGTTTTCGATTCCTGCTTTGAATCCTGACTTTGTGGGATCTCGTAGTCTTCGACAAGCTTGAGAATCGAGTCGCGAAGTTGGTGATAATCCTTGTCAAGATCTGGACGGGATGTTGAGTTTTCATCACCATCGTCGCTACTGGAAGTATCCTCTTCTTCCTCTGCATCATCCTCCGGATCATGAATCATATGAGTAGATAATTTCTGTCCATCTGGTGACATAAAAAGAACAGCCCAATTTTCTGCACATGGATGACAAACTCCTGAGATTGATTCAGAACCTAGTGTCTGCGTCATTTCATGGACTGCTATACGAAGCTCGAAACTGTCATCTTCATAGTAGCTGAGACGCTGGGCTTGACCATCAGACGGCACAGATGAGGCGGGTGAGACCCTTTGGGAATTATTAGAATGGTCGTTTAATAAAGGTTCCCGTGACGTTGTAATATCGCTGATTACCGATGATCCGCTATTGCTCATTATAGAAGCATTATCAAAGGCACCTCGTGGGGCTGACATTTGCCTCGACGCAGCTGAAATACCTGATATAGACGAGGCACCTGACCTCAGACCACTGAAATGGTCTTTGGATAGAGAGCTAGAAGCTGGCCGTCTTTCTGGAAACAGTGCGTTCACCATCGCTAGTAGATCTGCTGGACCAAGAACCAAATACGGATGAACTTCGACAGTCTCTCTCAGAGATGTAATGGAACGGGCTGGAAGGAGTTTTGCGCTAGACCTGGATGGTCGAGTTGGGCGGAACCGAGCAATGATACCTTCGATGCGCTCTTTGATCAAAGGAGGCGTTGAAGGTGTAGGCTCCCTACGACGAATTAGTAGTTTGCGTAGCAAGACAACCATCCTACATACCATAGTCTATCCACGACTAGTTTTTGCACTCTCATTGCGACTTCTTTGAGAATCTTTTGACGGCCATATTCTGTAATGTGATATTCTGACATCATGCCATGAGTCTAGTATGATCAGTGCCAGGATCAAAAGTACCGCAGAATAGAGCATACCTCGGGGTGAATGATGGCATTGAGAAGAAATACAGAAAACAGCCATTTAGATATGAAGAACCTTCGCACTGCATGATGCAGCTTAGGGTCAAGCTTTCGCAAGACGGCATTTCCGAGTTCAATAAGACCTTCAGGAATACCTCCTGCACCTGGATCGTCAACAACTTCAAACAGGCCAAGGACTGCAGCATCGTAAAATTCCTCAGCGGCAATAGAATCCTTAGAATTACGTGGCTCAACGTGGATACGTGTTCCAGCTTGGTCCTCTGGTTTATCTAGCAAAAAGGCCCCATCCTCGAGAATTTTCATCAAATACCATTCCAGATTGCTCCGACCAGACCAATCTCTCATGCCTACCCATATATTGAGCACCCTGCAAAGAAATGGATCTGTGCCTGGTCTATTATCCTTGACTAATCTAGCACACGCGGTGGCCCAAATATCAGTCCTTCTTCGGTCCTCAACGGAGTCCGGGCCAGCAGAATTTGCAAAACAGGTATGAATAAGAGCAGATAAAGGATCATGACGCTGGAAAGAAAGCAAACGCTCAACTGCAGTGGGTATATATGCTGAATTTCGATGAGTACCAGAAGCCTTTGGACGGTTATTATGAAATGGTAAGATGGATTCCACGGGCTCTAAACCTTGGTGGAAGACGGTTAAGGCAGTGAGTTCTGCCTGCGTAAGACTAGTGAGTCTGCTAGCTAAATAATCAGGATTTGTTCGAATTTGAGTCAGAAATTTGAGAAAGATGTCCTTGGACCGCTGTGGGATCTCATGCATAAAAGTTGACAAGGAACCGGTATCATCACCACCAGCAGGATTGGGACGTCCATTATCAAGGTCAGGTTCCAGTAAGGCATACTTGCGGGTTGCATCGCACGAGTTCCGGACATCATGAATAGCATTGTAGAGATTAGCAAATGATTTCTTATCATCCACTCTGAAATTATCCACCAGAGTTCGGTGGGATAAGGCTCCGCACCGTGCCAGACGAGCGGAAAGTGCAGTTGAAACCAAAGACCTTTGTAAACGGATCCGGGATTGGGTCCTTTTCCTTTCTTGGTACGTCGACAGTCTTACCAAATGTGCGAGTTCTTCCAGGGTTGTAGTAGCACTTGCTTCAGTCACCGCACTGATTTGGGGATTCATGTACTGTGATATGTCTTGAAGCAAAGGCTTCTGGGAAGGTTTTGCTGGAGAGGCAGGTATTTGGGCAGCTCCATTTGGCTTCGGGGCTTCCATTACTTCTTGTGCGCGAGAAGTTGGAGTAAGGGATGTATTCCGCGTGGTGCTGCGCGTCCTTTCACGTTCAGCCGCTGGCTCTCTGTACGAAGTAGGGGGTCGATTGGGACTCCGGGACTGATAACGATGTAACCGTGGAGGAACCGCATGGTTTTCAGACGTGGGATTCGCTGAACTTTTCGCGGAGATATGGTGTAGTGTAGGAGAGGTAGCTGTGGGATTGAGGATCAGCATATGGATTAGTTGAGGGAAGGAACAAGAGCAAGCTGCCATTCAATTTCGTCGTAGGACATACGTGGTGAAGCATGTGCCGGGCCGGGCAAAGAGAGGGACCGCTGCATTTGTATCATGGCTCCATCTGGTATTCGTCTGGCAGCGATCTCGAGCTATTGCAGCTTCGAGATGCCAGTATCAGCAAACAACAAGCAATTTGTGAGATTCTTTGCGGCTCGGTTCTGCTCTGTTCTGTTCTTGTGCTGCGTCAACGCTTCACTTCACGCAAACCACGAGGCCGGGGGGGAAGGCTGCGGGGCAAGTTCTAACGAGGCGTAAAGAGTCAACCGTCAACATGGGGAAGCACGACAACTTCAACAAATGCGCCGATGGGATGGGAGAGGCAGTGACCAGAATATAAAATGAAGGCAATACTGATGCTGACGGGGGGAGGGAGGTGACTTTCTTTGGAAAAAAAGATGGCGAATCTAGCTGGCGGAGGTGTGTTCGTGGATCAATCAGTCAGTCAATCAATCAATCATCACGCTGGAGCTTCACCCCTACCATCCCATCCATACATACCCGTCGCCATCATCTCCCATTCCTCGCTGGCCACGCTGCCAGCAAATCCGCATATCAATCCCTGGAAGCACGCCCAATCAACGACGACGACCAAGGCGAGACACCCCAGCTGGATTTTAAGAGGGTGGATTCCACTGTCCCAGACGAACCTACCTTTCTGCTCCGTCCTATCCTATCCCAGGTCCTCCAAAACCCCGAAAAACCTAAAGCCTCTGAGAAGGAATAGAATTCCTATCCAATCCACTGGTCGGCAGACAGCCAGTGCTGCTTTCTTCCAGCTCCCCACAGCCGTGTGTACTTATATAGTACGTACGCTCCGCAACATATGCATGTCGCTCAAACAAGCCCGCATCCAGAAGAAAGCTTGACGATGGCTGGCTCACCAAGCATCTCCTAGTATAGTCAAGGGACAAGTCACCTATCCAACCGCAGGAGGGTGGCCAGGGCGTGCCTTGGTCTCGGAGACTCGAACTGAACCACTGGGACGTAGGTTTTGGAGATCAGGAGATACATGTTGGGGACGGCCTATCACAGCGGTCGATCTGATTCTCGCTTTATCTCTGAAGCCTCGACCTCAGCTATATACATCTCATCCCAACCCATCCCATCCCAGTGGTTTGGATAGTTCGCCTTTGGGAGGACGTGCAAGGACTCATTCGGTGGTTGTTTGCCTCCACCAGGCAACTTAAGTTTCGTATTGCAGCACCTACTGCTGAGTTACGTACGATACATCTCTCGGGTCAGTCATGCTGATGTATGCGCTGTCCACAGTACCAAAGCCAAAGCAGTACTCCGTAAGGTTACTCCGTACCACAGGAATAATTACCAGAATAGGCACCTCAAAATCCCCTTCTCCTATATCTCGTTCTCCAATATCATGCAAAATGCACAGCTTTGAGCCATCCATTCACTTAATTTCTTCACGTCTCCGTATCTCATCGTCCTAGCCGCTTTTTGTCTCGCAGTCTCCTCAATCCATGTTCCATTTGGTTGCCAACACACACACGCATGCACCCACATGAACCCTAATGCACCGCATTATGCAGAACTAACTCGCCAACACGAAACATCGCTTCCCCTTCAAACATTCACTCCACCAGGTAGTCGTGGCAATATATCTCTGATATCTTCCGTTCTATTTTGAATTCTACAGGAGATGGTCACGGGTATTTCGATCACGTGCGTTGTATGTTTTGGACCCGTTCGTTGTTTTTGAGTACCAGCCGTCTGGGTCTGGATATTGTACAGCTTTTAGTTTGCTTTTGTTTCCGTTTCCATCAAGCTCTTAGAATTTCCCTGCAATGACGGTCCGTACCGATGCAACCAGGGCAGCATGTCGCGCTGACAACTTTCCCTACATATTCACATCCCTGGTGATGTTGGATTGTCGGAAACGGAGGTTGTACCTCCAGCAGGTTAATGTGGAACGCAGAAAGCCTCGAGTTTACATTTTCGTTGTGGGTAACTTTTGTGTTTTAACGCATTTGACATAATCGGGTCAGATTATAGGAGCTTTGTACTCCGTTCCAATATCAGGCTACCTAGAAATGCAGCTACTAAACGACGTTGCACGAATTGATATCACACAGAAATGACTCATTCATGCTCCATACGCATGCTATGCCTGATGAGACCTTAGATGAGATGCACGGCTTTAATTTGCATGATATGGGCAATATATTTGAAGCAGGGGTGATTATTCGACATTGTAAGCAGCAAGGTACTGTACATGGCAACAAGGACCGCGGGACAGTATTTAACAATAGAGAGATATCTTACATTTGGAGGTAAACCATGTAAAGTCAGAAGTTTAGCCTAGAAGCATGGTGAAGACATAGGTATGATTTCAAGTTTCCCTTTGTAGCTTATGAATAAGAGGGCAAATGAAGGTATACTCGCAAGCTTACTTTTTGTTGTCACTGTATATGCACAAATTTCACAGCTTGCCTTACTATTTACAGTTTGTGAAAGCTAGATATAGATTTTATTAGCTTGACAGTCAAACGCTCCACTATCCAAATTCGTAGTGTATTGAGTTTTGTAGCAATCAAGCACTAGAGACTACAAACAAACCAATACTAACATCAAGATTAGCTACAGATGGTTATAAGGGCAGAAACTCTCGACGAGGCTTTGTAGTAATCTCTAAGCTTATACCTTCTTTAGTCATCTTCTCTCAGACTACCCTAACACTCGACCAATCGATTAGACACCCAAATACAACTGCGCATAGTAAGTTTCCACGCTGAATACTATGGTTATTCTGCGTTGCTTCATATAGATTTTCAAACTGTTGCGTGGTATCTCATCTAGCACTTGTTGAGCTTTTCTAAACCGAAAGTAGCTCTTATCTAGTTGTGTTAGAGCTAGTGATGAAGTGGCAAGGACTCGGATGGCTTCTAGTATGTCTGATTCGTATACGATACTGCATCAACAGAAATACAAATCATGACAATAGCAGCCTGAAACAACAAAAGAAAAAGCAAAACGTTTCATTTTATCTGGTCTGAAAGTATAACAGAAGTGGGAATACAAGCGTTCAAAGAGGTCCTAAGTGTGCAGCTTGTGAGGACTCAACGTCCAACGCACTTTCCTTATATCAAACTAGTATATTTAGATAAGAATTCCCTTAAGCCTCAAGGAAGAATTCAGACACTTTTTACACATACAGATTTCCCATCGTGAGGTCTGATACAGCTCAATGACCCTGAACTGGTTTCGCGACATAAAGCTCATCCAGAAAAGCAAGATCCTCCGCGGTCAGAAGTCCGGCCTTGACCTGCTTGACTGCATCCACAGCCTCATCGACCCTTTGCTTACTCCCCAGCCCAAGAAGAGGATTCACTCCGTTGGCCAACAGCCATACAATTGCGATCACCGCCATACTGACGCCCTTTTTCTTCGCCAGCTCCTCCACCCGTCCAATAATCTTTATGTCGACTTCCGTGGTAGGCCCGATCATGTAATCACTAAACGGATCATTGCCTCGACGAAGCGTAGTTTCCGACTTGAACGGGCGGGCAACAAGACCTCTCGCCAGGGGAGACCAAGGGATCAAGCCCACCCCCGTATTTTTGCAATAGGGGATCATCTCTCGCTCGCCTTCACGGTAGAGTAAGCTGTGATAGTCTTGCATGCTGATAAATTGGTGCCAGCCGTTCTGCTTTGCGATGTTTTGCATGGCTTGAAACTCCCAGGTACTCATCTCGATGGCGGTTAGCGAAAAGTGCACAAATATGCCAGAGAATAGAACTCACAGAGGAGGCGCCAATATATCTAGCCCTGCCACTGTCCACCACATCATTAAGTGCCTTCATGATCTCTTCCATCGGCACATCCGGATCATTCCTATGGATCTGCAGAACATCCAAGTAGGTACCGAGCCTAGCAATACTCGCATCCACGGCATCGAAAATATGCTTCCTGGATAGCCCAACCCGATTCACCATAACGCCATCGTTGACGCTCATGTGCTGAAGCCGCGTCATGAGATCCAACTCGCCTGGGTTATCGGGGAGGCCGGCACAGCATTTTGAGAGAATAACCACCCGCTCGCGGGGGATGTTGTAGGCTTTCAAGGCTTTTCCAAGAATCCGCTCAGAGTCACCAAAGGAATAGATGTCGGCCTTCATGTTGCTTTAGCACAGGCCCACGTAGGGTGTTAAGTTGGTGCTTACAGTGTCCCAAGTGTTGATACCAAGATCATATGCATGCTTGATGACAGGTAGAGCCTGATCTTCTGGCAATTCCCACCCTTCCACTCCTGGCGGTTGTTGACCGAAGGACATCGCTCCTAAGATGACCTTTGAGACCTTGAGCCCGGATTTGCCTAGTCTGTCACAAAATAAACAAGCCATTCGGCTCTCTCAGACGATTGGGTAGATATAAGAAGATATTGCAATGAAGCTTACCTGGTGTACTCCATTTTCGTATTTTTATATTAACTATCCAAGATGTTGCTGGTGGCTGAAATCGTTGAAGTGATTGAAGTAGTTGAAGTAGGATCGAACCGATGCTGAAAAATTAAATAGTCGGGTAATGAGCATTTAAATAGAGATCTTATAGAATCAAATGTCCTTAGGAATCGATCTAGCATCACGGGCTAGAAACCACAACCCGAAACTTCAAAAGCGTGCGTATGACGGCCGCGCAATTTGTCGTGCCTGTTCTACGTCTAGGATGATAACGTGAGCAAGAACAACTCTCTGGAAATTATGGTACTTCATGTATGCTCAACAAAACACGATGCAAGCATGCCTAGCTTAGTCTCCGTGCCTTCTAGATTCCTCGAGGCTAAACTACATGAAACTAATGCATTATTGTCTATATGCTACCATGGATAGCTCGAACTTTCTCCTCTCATCTCACACCACCAACGTGACTGTTTATACATATCGCCCTCGGGTCCACCGACCAACAGCCACCACTTCTTAATAAACCAGGGCTGGGCTTCCCAGCTACGCATATCCCAAGGAGCACCGGATCCTACACCATTGATTTGGCTGTCCAAAGCCGAGCCCCAGCATATCAGACCATCCTTTTCCAGATCTTCACAGAAATCATACTCGAGCTGAGGATCCGCAGCGATCATATTTACAAGTCTTTCCCGGAAGTCGGGAAAAGGAATACAGTCTATATACGGATGGTGGGAATGTGAAAATTGTGCTAGAGTTGGCCGTAAATCCTGCTTTAGGAGGGAATAATCTTTGGAAGGGGCACTGGTGTCCTGATTTACATTCTCGATAAAGAAGCACGAGTTGGCGTCCTCGTCGGAAATTATATCAAGGGTAAACCCGAAGCTACCCAGATTCGCCGCACATGCAGCTACGAGATTAATCTGATTGACTCTAAGATTATTTTTGTAGATGTTTGGTAGATAATTGCTGAAATTCTGCTGTGGATTTTGCAACTTTACGATTCTTTGTAGAGTGGTGGTGGTCGGAAACCGAAAACTTGCGTCTGAAGGTTCTGGGCTTCGTTTGTCAACTACTTGCAGGGAAAGTGCTTTGATTCCTGCCTCTAGTATATCTTGGACCGTGAAACTCTTTTCCAGTAGGCGACTCATGGCTACTTCTGTAGAGGTGGTTTCAAGCTCAGCTGCGCTACTTCCGGGTCCCTTAAGTTTTTGAGGAACCGGATGAGATTCTGTATATTGCTGATTCGCGGCATCCTTAGGTTGCGTTGGGAGCGCTTCCAAATTAACATGATGCTGCGCAATCAGAGCCTGGTTACCATTTACAGAAGTAGCTATTGCCGTTTCATTGGGAAACGCCCTTGAAGAACAAGGACCAGGCTTTTGCAGATTTTCCCCAGAGCCAGTCCCGTCAATATTCGTGTTCAAAGGAACACCATGTGAATACCCCGCTAGGTCTTGAAGAAGCTGCAATTGATTTTTCTGTCTCTCTCCTGTTTGAAAAATCAGCTCAGCGCAGCCAGTTTTGCAATCTCCATACGGTAATTCTTCTGATACTGTTTACTCTGCATCCTTCTCCGCTCTGAAGGCGCCTTCTTGGGATGTGTGGTTGAAGGCATAGTTTACTAGCCCGGCGGTTTTGTTGCACGGGGTATGATAACGTTGACGCAAATAACGTTGACAGCAAGAGATGTGCAGAGATCGGGCATAGAAATCGGTGTCACAGAGAGGGAAGTCAACAGTAAGCCCTAGATGCGACGGCATGCTCACGAGAGCATGCATACGGCGGACCGTCAGCGCATATCATAAGTGGGCCGCCTTTAACCGAGTCGCCCCTGAACGCTAGCTTGGCAGTTCTCTCGTGTGATGCTGCTGATTTACTCAAATCGGTCAACATATGAAGTGGTATCAAAATTGACATTTGGACAGTTAAAATCCTCGAGGGCTCGATAATTAGGTTCTTCAAGGAGCTGAAGAAAAATAAATGGTAATATTAGAGATAATGGCAATAACCTAAAATATGGATGCATCACGGCATCCAGTCTCTTTAAAAGATGCCCAAGGTGCTATCTAAATCTACCATCAGATGAATGTCTCCAACCAAAATCCAAAAATATAAAAGAAATAAAATTAGAAGAAGTGCCAGTAGAAATATCAGAAAGTATCTTATCACGGACCGTATCACTAGCAGGAATCAAATTCCTTAATGCAAATCTTCAAACCCGCATCTGGAAGCAACATGGCCTGCTATATAACCTATCCACGACCATCGTTCCTTGGTCTTTGTTTGGTAATTTCGGCGTGTTGATCTTGCTCTTGCTCGCACCCAATGCGGAAAAGCAGCATCAGCACCAAAACTCATCCTCCCAAGACGTCCGGCTCCTCACTAAAAATGCCAGTGAATACGAGAATTGAAAACTAAGTCCTTAATTTAGGGAGTGCGAAGAATAGTTCATCCATTCATCTCTCAGGGTATCAGCTAACTAGCAAGTATATACAAGCCAAATCATGCAACAATCAAACAGCCACCACCTGCCCATAAGTACCAAGTAGCTATACACCAGCAACACAATTTCCATGCTCCTTTCTTGCCCTCTTTTCTTCAAACCCGCAATGCTATAAATGGGCGCCCGCCAGTCAGATAATTAGGGTAACTCTGCCACAAGTAGAAAGAGATGAAGCGAAGTCTATTTCCAGCAGCCATAATATACAGATTATGTACGTAATCAAGTTTCATGCGGAGAGTTATATGTGGTATTAAATTAGAAGATGGTTCCGTCTGATAATATTGAAATTGGTGGACATTGCGTGTTTGGGCGTGATATTTCGGCCATTTCGCGTCCGCCCTGTAAAGAATCAGCACGAGTTGTGGAAAATGGGAACATGGAAAAAAAAAATCTTACCTTCCAACTACCAGCTTCTAGCATTTGTGGTAATGTCAACCGCTCATTGCCTTGTAAAGAGAGTGATTTATTGACCTCAATTAGTAGTCGATCTAAGAATCCCACGGTCACAGCTCGCCATTCAACTACCACATCGTCGTCTGGCCGGAACATTGGTGTAACCTCTACAACTCTCTTGCCCTCCCTAGCAGCATTGCGGTGGAATTCGTCCAAGCCTCTAGTTGCGTCTTCCTCCTTCAATGTCAAAACTCCAGTGTCGATGAAAAGACCTCCGTTGCGGTATTCTGGCAAACCCGTCATCAAATGGGCTCCGGCAAAGTGGATGTTCATTAATTTGGCCATGGGTTGCATAAGCGAATAGCAGAGCCACTGTGTGAGTTTGTGAAAAGGTACGATGCCTTCCCAAGGCTGTGACGTGGGCAATAGCGTTGACTGGAGGACTTCTGAAGGCCATGCGTCACCCAGAGAAGTTCCGTCAATAGTTGTTCGTGACGAGGGCCATATCGGTGCCAACCCGTCTATGAGAACCGACCAGAGAACAGGCAGAGGGATAATGGGGATGGATGAGGCTACTGTCCGGGGGTGGGACAAGAGATAATCTATTTTGGAGTCAGTATACATAAATCCAGGATCTTAGTACATGGGAATTGCAAGATGTCTCGGTGGGTATAATTACCTAACATGTTTCCGGGACGTCCATCAGCTCCGAATATTTGGGTGTTGAGCAGAGCATCTGACAATCGAGTCAAAAGACTTGTCCGTCCTTCAAGCCCAGCGATTGGATTCGAATCCGTAACCTGCAGTCCCTTTTTCATAATGTTCAAGGTCAAGCCCTTCAACCCTTCTGAATCGACCTGGAAAGGCTGAGTGGTATTGCTACTAAACATCCCCGATTTGAACATCTCCAAGCTCGCAATTGCCAGCCCCTCGGATCTTCTGTATACCCGCTGGTTCTCCTTGCTCTTATATGTCCACGAAGTGCCGGCGCCAGCGTCCAGTAAGACTGATATGAGAAACAGGTCAAGAAGTCGTCTGGTACGTTCCGAGGGATCAACATCTTTGCCCCAACTGGCCAGAAGATTGGCAATCCGGTCTCTTCCACCTACGCTGAAGTGTTGCCATCTTCCATGGGCAGGAATTGAAGCGTAGTCTGGAGCAAAATCCCGCTGTAAGCCTTGTTAGCCCTTTCCCCTAATTTCAAGCGTAGAATGCATACCTTGATTATGCTAACGACAAAGCTGGTGGTATCTTCGAATTTGGACATATCCACGTCAAAATGCTGCAATTGGTTCTTCAGGGCTTTTTCCAGCACGGGGGCACATCTCTCTCGCACCGACCCAATACTGCGCAGGTACCCCGCGGGGTCGACATGAGGGTCAGGAGCCTTCGGCAGATCAATTCTAGGGATCATGGGCGGTGGTTTGGGGTATCCTGGTGTGGTAGGAGACTTCATAGATGAAGACGAAG
>Ga0247734_1000642_pt1 | contig 29410 bp, 14 predicted proteins | sample UWRJL103311B2_FD_180933 | JGI IMG/M metagenome (GOLD analysis project Ga0247734, IMG submission 180933) | Plant litter microbial communities from Arlington Agricultural Research Station in Wisconsin, United States - UWRJ-L103-311B-2 | ecosystem: Environmental > Terrestrial > Plant litter >...
CGGACACCCATTTGGGACCACTGATGAGGGTAATACTGTGCTTGAAGCCTACCGTAAACACATCGAAGAGCGTGCCGCCCAGGGTATCGTGCCCCAGCCGCTTAACGCCGAACAAACTGCAGGCCTGATCGAGCTGCTGAAGAATCCCCCGGCTGGCGAAGAAGCTTTCCTTGTCGATCTGATCACCAATCGCATTCCACCTGGCGTTGACGAAGCTGCTTACGTCAAAGCCGGTTTCCTGTCTGCCCTGGCCAAGGGCGAAGTTACCTCGCCATTGATCGACAAGAAGCGCGCTGTTGAACTGCTCGGCACCATGCAGGGCGGCTACAACATCGTGACCATGGTCGAGCTGCTCGACGATGCCGAGTTGTCGGCCGTAGCTGCTGAACAACTGAAGCACACCCTGCTGATGTTCGACGCCTTCCACGATGTCGCTGAAAAAGCCAAGAACGGCAATGCCAACGCGCAAGCCGTGCTGCAATCCTGGGCTGACGGCGAGTGGTTCAAGAAGCGTCCGACCCTGGCTGACAAAATCAGCCTGCGCGTGTTCAAGGTCACCGGCGAAACCAACACCGACGACCTGTCCCCTGCCCCTGATGCCTGGTCCCGCCCGGACATCCCGCTGCACGCCCTGGCCATGCTGAAAATGGCCCGTGACGGGATCGTGCCGGACGTACAAGGCTCCATCGGTCCGATGAAGCAGATCGAAGAAATGCGCGGCCAGGGCTTCCCGATTGCCTACGTGGGCGACGTGGTCGGCACCGGTTCTTCGCGTAAATCAGCCACCAACTCGGTGCTGTGGTTCTTCGGCGACGACGTTCCTTACGTGCCGAACAAGCGCGCTGGCGGTTTCTGCTTCGGCAGCAAAATCGCTCCGATCTTCTACAACACCATGGAAGATGCCGGCGCACTGCCAATCGAATTCGACGTCAGCAACATGAACATGGGCGACGTCATCGACCTGTACCCGCACGCTGGCAAAGTCTGCAAGCACGGCACCGATGAAGTCCTGACCACCTTCGAAATGAAGACCCCGGTTCTGTTGGACGAAGTCCGTGCTGGCGGTCGTATCCCGCTGATCATCGGCCGTGGCCTGACCGACAAGGCTCGCGCCGAACTGGGTCTGGGTCCTACCGATCTGTTCAAGTTGCCAGAGCCACCGGCCGACAGCGACAAGGGCTACACCCTGGCGCAGAAAATGGTCGGCAAGGCCTGCGGTCTGCCGGAAGGCAAAGGTGTGCGTCCAGGCACCTACTGCGAACCGAAAATGACCACCGTGGGTTCGCAAGACACCACTGGCCCGATGACCCGTGACGAGCTCAAAGACCTGGCGTGCCTGGGCTTCTCCGCTGATCTGGTCATGCAGTCGTTCTGCCACACCGCTGCTTATCCGAAGCCGATCGACGTCACTACGCACCACACGCTGCCTGACTTCATCATGACCCGTGGCGGTGTTTCGCTACGTCCGGGCGACGGCATCATCCACAGCTGGCTGAACCGCATGCTGCTGCCGGACACCGTCGGCACCGGTGGCGACTCCCACACTCGTTTCCCGATGGGCATTTCGTTCCCGGCCGGTTCCGGTCTGGTTGCGTTTGCTGCTGCCACCGGCGTTATGCCGCTGGACATGCCGGAATCGATCCTGGTGCGCTTCAAAGGCAAGATGCAACCTGGCATCACCCTGCGCGACCTGGTTCACGCCATCCCTTACTTCGCGATCCAGTCGGGCTTGCTGACGGTCGAGAAGAAAGGCAAGAAAAACGCCTTCTCCGGTCGCATCCTGGAGATCGAAGGCCTTGATGACCTGAGCATCGAACAGGCATTCGAACTGTCCGACGCCTCGGCCGAGCGCTCTGCCGCTGGTTGCACCATCAAGCTGTCGAAAGAGTCGATCACTGAGTACCTGAACTCCAACATCACCCTGCTGCGCTGGATGATCGGCGAAGGCTACGGCGATGTACGGACTCTGGAACGTCGTGCTCAAGCGATGGAAGCCTGGGTTGCCAATCCTGAGCTGATGGTTGCCGATGCTGACGCCGAGTACGCTGAAATCATCGAGATCGACCTGGCCGACGTCAAAGAGCCCGTGCTCTGCGCGCCGAACGACCCGGACGACGCCCGTCTGCTGTCCAGCGTCGCTGGCGAGAAGATCGACGAAGTATTCATCGGTTCGTGCATGACCAACATCGGCCACTTCCGCGCTGCGGGCAAGTTGCTGGACAAGGTCAAGGGCCAGCTGCCAACCCGCCTGTGGTTGTCTCCGCCAACCAAGATGGATGCTCACCAGCTGACGGAAGAAGGCTACTACGGCATCTACGGCAAGGCCGGCGCGCGCATGGAAATGCCGGGCTGCTCGCTGTGCATGGGTAACCAGGCACGCGTTGAGCCGAACTCGACGGTTGTTTCGACGTCGACCCGTAACTTCCCGAACCGTCTGGGCGACGGCGCGAATGTCTACCTGGCCTCGGCCGAGCTGGCATCCGTTGCTTCGATCCTGGGTCGCCTGCCGACCGTCGAGGAGTACATGGAGTACGCCAAGCAGATCGATACCATGGCAGCGGACGTGTACCGCTACCTGAGCTTCGATCAGATCGCCGAGTTCCGTGACATCGCAGCGAGCGCCAATATCCCGGTTGTTCAAGCGTAAAAGCGAAACCCGGCGTCAAAAGAACCCCGTCCTTGTGACGGGGTTTTTTATTGGGTTTTATTCATGAAGTGAGGCTGCCCCCACCTTTTCAAAACAACAATGTTTGCTACACCCACTGAACCCTTTGCCCATTCCACTGCCTCATTCCTCATCATTTACTCACTGGCAGGCAAACCCCATGCGCACTCTCGAATTAGCGGGCAGACACGTTCCGGTCCTGGGCCAGGGCACTTGGCACATGGGCGAAAAGCAAGACCTGCGCTCGGCCGAAATCCGCGCCTTGTGCCAAGGCATCGAACTGGGCATGACCCTGATCGACACCGCCGAGATGTACGCCGATGGCGAAGCCGAGAAAATCGTCGGCGAAGCCATTGTCGGTCAGCGTGATTCAGTGTTCCTGGTCAGCAAGGTCTACCCGCACAACGCCAGCCGCACAGGCATCCCCGCCGCGTGCGAGCGCAGCCTTAAACATCTCAAAACCGGCTTCATTGACCTTTACCTGCTGCATTGGCCCGGCTCCTACCCACTGGAGGAAACCGTCGAAGCCTTCGAGCGGCTGCGCGAAGAGGGCAAGATCGGGCGTTGGGGGGTGTCGAATTTCGACGTCCCTGACCTGCTTGAGTTGAACAACCGTGAGTGCGCCACCAATCAGGTGCTCTACAACCCTGAAGACCGCGGCATCGAGTTCGACCTGCTGCCCTGGGCCGAAGCCAATGGTTTGCCAACCATGGCTTACTGCCCGATTGGCCAGGGTCAGTCAGGGAATCTGCTGCACCACCCTGCTCTGCACGAGGTGGCTGCACGGCATAACGCAACCCCGGCGCAAATCAGCCTGGCGTGGGTATTGCGCCGCGACAACATGATTGCCATTCCCAAGGCCGTCACACCGAAGCACATCGAACTCAACGCGGCAGCTGTCGAACTGACGCTCACGGCGGACGATCTGGCAACCCTCGACCGCGCCTGGCCGGTGCCGACCCGCAAGTTGCCGCTGGCGATGGTTTGACGACGAGATGTATCGCTCGGATCTGAAACCGTCTTCGCGGCTGAAGCCGCGCCTACAGCGTGATGCTGCACCCGGCAACAAATAGCAACAAACCGCAACAAAACTGAAATACACGCTTGGCATGATGCGCACTTCGTCCTTTCGCCATGGACAAGGCGCATCTCGGCCAGTGAGCAGTCATGAATCAAAGCATCGTGCAGAATCATCAGGATTCAGACCTCTTCGGCCTGCTCTACGGCTTCAGTTTCAGGCCCGGAGAAGCCGGTCGCGAGATCGGCTCAGCGGTTGCTTTGCAGAGCCTGGAGGCCACCGAAACCGGCGATGAATTCATCTGGCTGCACCTGAACCTGGCCCACGCCGGGTGTGAACGCTGGATGAAAACCCATCTGCAGTTGCCTGACGAGTTCTTCGAGGCCCTGCACGAAGGCTCTCGCTCGACCCGTATCGAACATGTGGATTCGGCGTTGCTGGCAGTGGTCAACGATGTGGTGTTCGACTTCAACATGCTGTCCACCGACATCTCCACCCTGTGGGTCTGCACCCACCACAACCTCATGGTCACCGCCCGGCTGCATCCCTTGCGTTCGGTGGACAAGCTGCGCTCGTCGGTCAAGCGCGGCGAACATTTTCGCTCGCCCCTGGAGTTACTGGTGCATCTGCTGCGCGATCAAGGCGAGGTGCTGACCCAGTTTCTGCGCAAGACCAGCCTGAGCGTCGACAAAATCGAAGACCAGTTGCTGTCCCAACGGCTGAGCAATAACCGCTCGGAACTGGGTGCCATGCGGCGGGTGCTGGTGCGTCTGCAACGGCTGTTGGCGCTGGAGCCTGGTTCGCTGATGCGCTTGCTGCATCGCCCGCCCCAATGGTTGCTGGAAGAGGACGTCCAGGAGTTGCGCCAGTCCACCGAGGAATCGGCGCTGGTGATCAGTGACCTGATGGCGCTGGGTGAGCGCATCAGACTGCTGCAGGAAGAAATTGCCGCCAACCTCAACGAACAAAGCAGCCGCACCCTGTTTACCCTCACCGTGGTAACCGTGCTGGCGCTGCCGATCAATATCGTTGCCGGTTTCTTCGGCATGAACGTCGGCGGCATCCCGCTGGCCACCGATCCGCATGGGTTCTGGGTACTGGTGGCGTTTGTAGCGACCTTTACCTTCATCGCCGGGCGTTGGGCATTTCGCAAGAATCGGGATTGACTCTTCTCCTGTAGGAGCTGCCGAAGGCTGCGAACCGCAGTGTGTCAGGAAGACCGCTTTCGCAGCCTTCGGCAGCTCCTGTAAAGGACGTCGACACGCCACCGACCATCCGGAAAAACCGGGTTATTTGATCTGTGTCGTATCCTCGTAACATTCTGTAATGAATATAGGCGCAATCCCCTATCGACAGGATCGCGCCCCATGGCTACCAGCACTTTGGCCCCAGATTCTCTGGGACAAGCCATCGATTCAAAGCCCCAACTCAACCGCAAGCCCAGCACCCTGACCATGGTGATGTTCTTCGCCATTCTCGCCATGGGCCTGCTGTTCACCGCCTACAGCCTGAAACAGGATGTCGATGACCTCGGCACAACGGTCACCACCTGGACGCCGTTCCTGTTGCTGGGCGTGGCGCTGCTGATTGCGCTGGGCTTCGAGTTCGTCAACGGCTTCCATGACACGGCCAATGCGGTGGCCACGGTGATTTACACCCACTCGCTGCCGCCGGGTTTCGCGGTGGTCTGGTCCGGGGTGTTCAACTTTCTCGGCGTGTTGTTTTCCAGCGGCGCGGTGGCGTTCGGCATCATCGCCCTGCTGCCGGTTGAGCTGATCCTGCAGGTCGGCTCCGGGGCTGGCTTTGCGATGATCTTCGCCCTGCTGATCGCGGCCATCATCTGGAACCTCGGGACCTGGTGGCTGGGCCTGCCCGCTTCGTCATCCCACACCCTGATCGGTTCGATCATCGGCGTCGGCATCGCCAACGCCTTGATGCACGGCCGCGACGGCACCAGCGGTGTGGACTGGTCGCAAGCCACTAAAATCGGCTACTCACTGTTGCTGTCACCGCTGGTGGGTTTCAGCTGTGCGGCACTGCTGTTGCTGGCCATGCGCTTTTTCATCAAGAACCGCGCCCTGTACAAGGCACCCAAGGGTAACTCGCCGCCGCCGTGGTGGATTCGCGGCATGCTGATTGTCACCTGCACCGGCGTGTCGTTCGCCCACGGCTCCAACGACGGGCAGAAAGGCATGGGCCTGATCATGCTGATTCTGGTCGGCACCCTGCCCATGGCCTACGCCTTGAACCGCACCATGCCGGCCGATCAGTCGCTGCAGTTTGCCGCTGTCGCCGAAGTCACCCAACAGGCTCTGAGCCGTAGCGCGCCAATGCCTGCGCCTGCCGATCCACGCCAGACCCTGTCGACTTATCTGGTCAGCAAACAGGCCACACCGGAACTGGTCCCGGCCCTGGCGGTGATGGCGGGCAAGATCGGTATCGAGGTCAACGGCTATGGCTCGCTGTCCAAAGTCCCGGCCGAAGCCGTGGCCAACGTGCGTAACGACATGTACCTGACCTCCGAAACCATCCGCCTGATGGAGAAGAACAAGGTCGGCGATTTCGATGCGGATACCCAGGACAAACTCAAGTTGTTCAAGGACCAGATCGACAGCGCCACCCGTTTCATTCCTACCTGGGTGAAGATCGCGGTGGCTATCGCCCTGGGTCTGGGCACGCTGGTGGGGTGGCGGCGTATCGTGGTGACCGTCGGCGAGAAGATCGGCAAAACCCACATGACCTACGCCCAGGGCGCGTCCGCTGAAGTGGTGGCGATGATGACCATCGGCGCGGCGGACATGTACGGCTTGCCCGTGTCCACCACCCATGTGCTGTCTTCCGGTGTGGCGGGCTCGATGGTTGCCAACGGCTCAGGCCTGCAACTGAGGACCTTGCGAAATCTGGCGCTGGCATGGGTGTTGACATTGCCAGCGGCGATCGTGTTGTCGGGGTCGTTGTATTGGGTGTTTATGCATATTTTTTGAAGTCTGATCGGAGCTAACCTCGAATACAGAAGTCGGGGTCTTCAGTCGGCGCTCTATCCTGGAGCCCATTACATCCGTGGGAGCAAGCTTGCTTGCGAAGGCGATGTTCAGTCTTGAGCATTAATTTGACTGTGCTGGCCCATTCGCGAGCAAGCTCGCTCCCACAAGTAAGCACCTATTGGCGCGAGACCGTGCATCATCCGTAGAAGCAAGCGGGCAGCCTTGAGGCCTGCCCGCAATGCGCATTTCAGGCCTTGAGACTAAACAATGCCACCTCAGGCGCCGCACTGACCCACTGTTGACTCACCGTCCAGCCCGCGTTGGTTGCCAAGGCCGTAAATGACTCGGGGGTGAACTTGTGGGAGTTCTCCGTGTGCAACCGCTCGCCCTGGCTGAAGTGGAAGGTCTGCCCGGCCACCGACGCGGTTTGCTCCTGGCGGCTGACCAGGTGCATTTCCATGCGTTGATGCTCGGCGTTCCACAGCGCCAGATGCTCGAACCCGTGCACGTCAAAGGTGCCATCCAGCTCGCGGTTGATTCGGGTCAGCAGGTTCTTGTTGAAGCGCCCGGTCACGCCCTGGGCATCGTCGTAGGCGGCGACCAGCGTGTGGGGATCCTTGACCAGATCGACACCAACAATGAAGTGGGCATTTTCTCCCAGCAACGTGCGTGCTGAACGCAGGAATTTCACCGCCTGCTCCGGGGTGAAATTACCGATGGTCGAGCCGGGGAAGAAACCCACGCGCGTCAAACCGTCTGCCGCGCGAGGCAGTTTCAAGGCGCGGGTGAAGTCGTCAATCTGCGGGGCCACGGTCAGGTGCGGGTACTTGCTGTTGAGCTGATGCGCGGCCTTGTTCAGGGCATTGGCGCTGATGTCGATGGGCACGTAAACCGCGATCTGCGGCGCGGCATCCAGCAGCAGACAGGTTTTCTCACTGGCGCCACTTCCGAACTCCACCAATGCTGCGCCGTCTGGAATGGCCGCGGCCATCTGCCCGACCACGTCAGTCAGCAAGCGGGTTTCAGCGCGCGTCGGGTAGTACTCGGGCGTGTGGCAAATCCCTTCGAACAGCTCGGAACCTGCGGCGTCGTAGAAGTACTTGGGCGACAGATTCTTCACTGGCGACGACAACCCGGCAATCACATCACGGGCGAACTCGCTGTCGTACGGGTTGACCATCTCTGGCTGACGGCTGTCCCGCGCCAGGCGCAGGCCGGACACGACCCAGCGCTTATCCGGGTGGAAAAAATTGCGATACGTGGCCCGGGAATGGCTGGGCGACGTCACGCTCGCCCCGCCGCGCAGCACCATCTGATTGATCATGAATTTGCCGTTGTACTCGCCCACTGCGCTGGAAGCCGGGCGAAATCCCGGGTAAGCGCTGTAGGCACTTTGCGTCCATTGCCAGGCAACGTCATCAACCTGCTCCAGCAAACCCGCCACCACGGCGGCCTCCCACTCAGCCTCGGTGGGCAGGCGCGCATCCGCCCAATGGGCGTAAGCTGCCGCTTCGTAATAGCTGATGTGGGTGACCGGTGCATTCGGATCGATGGTTTCCAGACCGCGCAAGGTCATGCGCCGCCAGCCGTGGGTCTCGTCGTGCTGCCAATACATCGGCGCGTTCCAGGCGTTTTCCTGCACCACGCTCCAGCCTTCGGACAACCACAGCCCCGCCTGGGTGTAGCCACCGGCATCGATGAACTTGAGCCACTCGCCGTTGGTGACCAGCCGATCGCTGATTTCAAAGGATTGCAAATAGGTGGTGTGACGCGGGCCTTCATTGTCGAACGCGAAATCCGCGCCCTGATGACCGATCTCGGTCAGCCCGCCCTTGAGCGGTTTGTACTGACCACGCCGCCCGGACAAATCCTTGGGCCACTGCACGTCATAGGCTGGCTTGAGCGACGAGGTGCTGAACAGGTGCAGGATGTCCATCAGCAGCAATTCCTGATGCTGCTCTTCATGGGCCAGGCCCAGCTCGATCAGGCTACAGTCCTGCGCAGGCAGCACGCTGTGCAGCAGGCGCTCCATGTGCTGATCAACATGCTCGCGATAAGCCATGACTTGATCCACGCCCGGACGGGTCATCAACCCCCGTTGCGGCCTGGGGTGGCGCGGGCCGACGGCTTCGTAATAAGAGTTGAAGAGGTAACCGAAGGCAGGGTCAAACGGCGTGTAGCCGGGGACATTTTCACTGAGCAAAAAGGTTTCGAAGAACCAGGTCGTGTGCGCCATGTGCCATTTGGCCGGGCTGGCGTCGGGCATGGATTGCACCACCATGTCCTCGGCGCTGAGCGGCGCGGCCAGGCTCTGAGTGCGGCCGCGCACGCTCTGGTAGCGCTTGAGCAGTGGGTTGGCCGCCGGGGTCTGGCGCAGTTCGTGTGAATGGCTGGTCATCAGTGTTCTTCTCCGGCATGGCCGCGGCCTGTTGGTCAGGTAAGTGCGGCATCGAGCATTGCTTGGTCGGGCGCCGGGAGAACCCACTGCCGGCACTGGTCCGCTGGCGATAGCCACTTTTCAATCCTTGCGCGCCTCGGTCTCGAAGGTCACCTTGTCGGCGTTGAACGCCACGTGATCCTTGATCTGCGCCACCGCCCGGTAAGGCTGTTCATAGGTCCATACCGAGTTCGGGAGGCGCTGGCCGTTAATGTCGAGGCTGAAATAATGGGCATCGCCTTTGTACGGACAGTGGCTTTGATGTTCGCTGCGCACGTAATGTTCAATCCGAATATCCGAACGGGGTATGTAGATAACCGGCGGGTATTTAGCTTCCGCCAGCAACAGAGCGGCGTCGCTGCGGGCCAGCAGCACACCGTTGCACAGCACACTGACCCGGCCTTCGCAGGGCGTGATGGTGATGGGGTGATCGTGGTCGGGGGTTTTCATGGTCTCTCCTGAGCAACCCAATAATCAGAATTGGAACTCGAAACTGTAGGAGCCAACTTGTTGGCGAGGCGGCGTAACTGACATCGTCTCGCCAACAAGTTGGCTCCTACAGGTCCGTGCGATGCCGCTACTGGTTTTGATTGTAGCCACCCTACAGGGAACGATTTCACCAGCCCCGCATCCGAACCCTTTATGCTGTGCACACAGATTTTCGAGGGTTTGCAATGAATGATCTATCCCGGCTGCTCGATGCCTTGTCCGAGGCCCAGGTTGATGGGCAGGACGCGGTGATCGCCAGCGTGGTCAAGGTCGAAGGCTCGGCCTACCGCCGCCCCGGCGCGCGCATGGTGATTCCGCAAATCGGCAGCGCGACTGGCACGGTCAGCGGCGGCTGCCTGGAAAGTGATGTCAGCAAGAAAGCCTGGTGGCTCACCGCCGCTGGCAAACCGGTGATTCGCACGTACAGCACCGGCGAGGATGACGACGAACTGGAAGACGCCGAACTCAGCTTTGGTCTGGGCTGCAATGGCACGGTGCACATCCTGTTTGAACGCGCCAGCGCCCAGACGCCGTCCCTGGCTGTCAGTGTGCTGCAGCAAGTCCAGGCCACTTCCCGCCACGCGGCCCTGGCCACGGTGATCTTTTCCGACCATGAGCGCTCGGTCGCCGTGGGTGAACGCGCGGCGATCAGGGCCGACGGCCAGCTTGAAGTCCAGCTGCGGGACCGTGCACTGGGTGAACAAGTCGCCGAGGACCTGCAAGCCGTGCTCGACGCTGGCAAGTCCGCGATTCACAGCTACCCCGTGGTCGGGGGCTCGGCTCAGCTATTGCTGGAGTACATCCCCGCGCCAAGAAGGCTGGTGATCTTCGGTGCCGGCCATGACGCGGTGCCGCTGGTCAGCATGGCTCGCCTGCAGGGCTGGCACACCACGGTGATCGACTCGCGCACCCATTTCGCCCGCCCTGAACGCTTCCCCGACGCCGATGACGTGCTCGCCCTGCCCTTGCAGCCCTTCGCTGGCATGCAGGCGCTGATTGATGACGCAGCGGTGGTGGTAATGACCCACAGCCTGAGTCAGGATCGCCATTGGCTGGGTCAGGTGCTCGGGCTCCAGCCGCGTTATATCGGTCAACTGGGGCCCCGCAGCCGAACCGAGCGGCTGCTGGACGAAATCAGCGACAACCCGCGTCAGTCACCCATTTTTACCCACCTGCATTACCCGGTGGGCCTGGACCTGGGCGGCGACACGCCCCACAGCGTGGCGCTGTCGATCCTCGCCGAGATCAACGCGGTGCTCAATCAACGCCAGGGTGGGATGCTCAAGCATCGTGAGGCGAGTATTCATGCGGCGGATGTGATCATGCCGGGTGAGCCGGGGTTGTTGAAAATGGGGTCGTGATTGTTGCCAAAGGGCGTGCGCCAGACCTGTAGGAGCCAACTTGTTGGCGAGGCGGTGTATCAGAATGGCCCCCTCGCCAACAAGTTGGCTCCTACAGAGTTCGTTGTCACACCTTCATACGCGACTGATCCAAACAAGGCAGTGCTGGCCCATGAGCAGTAAATACCCCACTCGCGAATGGGCGCCCCACGAAAAGCCGACCATGCCCGGCTCGCCCTCCACGCCATTGCATTCCACCGGCAAGCGCTGGGCGTTTGCCTTGGTCGGGGTGATCGTGGCGCTGACCGGCGGGCTGGGGAATGCGCTGGTGGTGGCCAACTTGCCGTATCTGCAAGGCTCGCTATCCGCCACCACGGCTGAAATCGCCTGGCTCCCTACCGCCTACGTGATGACCAACGTTTCCATGAACCTGGTGTTGGTGAAATTTCGCCAGCAGTTCGGCCTGCGGACCTTCACCGAGCTGTTTCTGGTGCTGTATGCGCTGGTGACCTTTGCCCACCTGTTCGTCAACGACCTGAATTCGGCTATCGCCGTGCGCGCGGCCCACGGCATGGTCGGTGCGGCGCTGTCTACTCTGGGCCTGTATTACATGATTCAGGCCTTCCCGCAGAAATGGCGTTTGAAAGCCCTGGTGCTGGGCCTGGGTACCGCGCAACTGGCGATCCCGATGGCGCGGCTGGTGTCCGAAGACCTGCTGCAGATTGCCGAGTGGCGCGGCCTGTACCTGTTTGAACTGGGGATGGCGTTGCTGTCACTGGGCTGCGTGCTGTTGCTCAAGCTGCCACCGGGGGATCGCTTCAAGGCGTTCGAAAAACTCGACTTCCTGACCTTTGGCCTGCTCTCCATCGGTTTTGCCCTGCTCTGCGCCGTGCTGTCCCTGGGGCGGATCGAGTGGTGGCTTGAAGAACCCTGGATCGGCCTGGCCTCGGCAGCGTCTCTGGTGCTGATCTGCGCCGGGCTGGCGATCGAGCACAATCGCAGCAACCCGCTATTGATCACGCGCTGGCTGGGCAGTGGCACGATTCTGCGTCTGGGGCTGGCGGTGATCCTGTTTCGCGTGGTGTTGTCGGAGCAGTCCATCGGCGCGGTGGGTTTCCTGCAAACCCTGAACATGGGCTCCGAGCAACTGCACTCGCTTTACATGGTGATGCTGCTGGGCAGTATCGCCGGGCTGGCGGTCAGTGCCTGGACCATCCACCCGCAGCATTTGATCAAACCCTTGCTGATTTCCCTGGCGATGATTGCGGTGGGCGCGTGGATGGACAGCGGTTCGACCAACCTGACCCGGCAATCGAACATGTACCTGAGTCAGTTCCTGCTCGCGTTTGGCGGCACGTTCTTTCTCGGGCCGACGCTGGTCATGGGCATCAGCAGCGTGATCAGCAACCCGCGCAACATGGTCAGTTTTTCGGTGTTGTTCGGCATCACCCAGAACCTGGGCGGGCTGATCGGCACGGCGGTGTTCGGCACCTTTCAGATCGTGCGCGAGAAATTTCACTCCAGCGTGCTGGTCGAGCACCTCACCCTGATCGATCCTCAGGTTCAGGCGCGCCTGCAAAGCGCCAGCGCCAGCTACGCTTCGGCCATCGCCGACCCGTCGGCGCGCACCAACCAGGGCATTCGCAGCATCGCCGCAATGGCCACCCGGGAAGCCAACATCCTGGCCTATAACGATGTCTTCATGCTGATTGCGCTGGTCGCCGTCCTGACCATGGTCTGGATTTCACTGCGCGTCACCTGGTTGAAAATGACCACCAAACCGCTGGCAGCCTTCACCCCTGCCCCGGCCAAACCCAACTCTGTCACCTCACGCGGCGCTCACTCTTCATGACCGAACCGACCACGCCCCCTGCTTCGCCCAACAGCACCAGCACGACGCCTGCGCCAGGCCAATCGGCTTCGTCAGGGCCACCGCCAGCCCCTGCCGCGATGCCCGCCAACAGCCAGCCGCGCTCGAAGCGCGCGCGGATCATTTCCTCCGCGATCTTTGCCAGTGTGGCGCTGATCGGTGTCCTGATCGTGCTGTACGCCTGGCAGCTGTTCCCGTTCAGCAGCCCCATCGAGAGCACTGAAAATGCCCTGGTTCGCGGCCAGACCACCATCATTGGCCCGCAGTTGAGCGGCTATGTCTTTGAGGTGCCGGTGCAGGACTTTCAGTTCGTCAAGGCGGGCGACTTGCTGGTGCGTCTGGATGACCGGATCTATCGCCAGCGGCTGGATCAGTCCCTGGCGCAACTGGGTATTCAGAAAGCCGCACTGGCCAACAACCTGCAGCAACGGCGCAGCGCCGAAGCCACCATCGCGCAACGCAAGGCCGCGCTGGACAACAGCATTGCCCAGGGCCGCAAGGCAGCCGCTGACCTGCGCCGCAATCAGGCGCTGGTCACCGACGGTTCGGTGTCCAAAAGCGAACTGGACGTCACCCGCGCTGCCGACGCCCAGGCCACGGCGGCAGTGGCCGAAGCCCGTGCGGCGCTGGATATTTCCCGGGAAGAGCTGCAAAGCGTGATCGTCAATCGCGGCTCGCTGGAGGCCTCTGTTGCCAACGCCGAAGCGGCCATCGAACTGGCGCGGATCGACCTGACCAACACCCGGATTGTGGCCCCTCGTGACGGCCAACTGGGGCAGATTGGCGTGCGGCTGGGGGCTTACGTCAATTCCGGGGCGCAGTTGATGGCGCTAGTGCCGCATCGCCTGTGGGTGGTGGCCAACATGAAAGAAACCCAGATGACCCACGTGCGCCTGGGCCAGCCGGTGACGTTCACGGTGGATGCCCTGGGCCATGAAAAAATGCACGGCCGGGTCCAGCGTATCTCCCCCGCCACGGGCTCGGAGTTCAGCCTGCTGCCCGCCGACAACGCCACCGGCAACTTCGTGAAAATCGCCCAGCGCATTCCCGTGCGAATTATCGTGGAGCCCGGCCAGCCCATGGCCGAACGCCTGAGGCCCGGTATGTCAGTGGTGGTCAGCATTGACACCAGCCAGGACGGCGATGTGCCGCCCGATCCGATGGAGACGCCCTGACCCGGCCATGCAAGAACGCCCTTGACGTGTGCAGCTTTGCCGGTTGTCATCGGCAAATTTGCACTGATAGGATCCACCACGTCATTTCACGCATCACTCGAAAACAAAAACGAACAGGGAGTTTGTAATGACCGCATCTGCATTACCTGCCCACCCGCCATCGGCCGCCAGCAGCGTGCTGGCCGAGGTGCGCAATCACATCGGTCATCTGACCCTCAATCGTCCCGCTGGCCATAACGCCATTGACCTGAGCATGGTGCGCAGCCTGCAGACGCAACTCAATGCCTGGGCGCTGGACGAAACGGTCTACGCCGTGGTGCTGCGCGGCGCCGGGGACAAGGCCTTTTGCGCAGGTGGCGACATCCGTTCGCTGTACGACAGTCATCAAACCGGCCAGACCCTGCATCAGGATTTCTTCGCCGAAGAATATGCCCTGGACCTGACCCTTCACCGTTATCGCAAACCCGTCGTGGCGCTGATGGACGGTTTCGTACTGGGCGGCGGCATGGGCCTGGTGCAAGGCGCGGACGTGCGAGTGGTCACCGAACGCAGCCGCCTGGGCATGCCGGAAGTGGCCATCGGTTATTTTCCCGACGTCGGTGGCAGCTACTTTCTGCCGCGCATACCCGGCGAGCTGGGGGTGTATCTGGGCGTGACCGGAGTGCAGATCGGCGCCGCGGATGCGCTGTACTGCGGGCTGGCCGACTGGTATTTGCGCAGCGATGCCCTGGCAGACCTGGATCGCCGTCTCGACCGTCTGCAATGGCGCAGGCATCCCCTCAAGGATCTGCAGGGCGCGCTGGCAAAAATCGCCAGCCAGCACCTGCCTGACCCGCCCCTGGAAAAACTGCGTCCGGCCATCGACCACTTTTTTGCCCTGCCGGATATCGCCAGCATCATCGAGCAGCTGCGTGAAGTCACGGTCAACGACAGCCACGACTGGGCGCTTGCCACTGCTGCGTTAATGGAAAGCCGCTCGCCGCTGGCCATGGCCGTGACGCTGGAACTGCTGCGCTGCGGTCGACACCTGACGCTGGAAGACTGCTTTGCACTGGAGCTGCACCTGGACCGTCAATGGTTCGAACGCGGCGACCTCATCGAGGGCGTGCGTGCCCTGATCATCGATAAAGACAAGAAGCCGCGATGGAATCCACCCAGCCTCCAGGCCTTGAGCCCCGAGCATGTGCGGAGTTTTTTCAACGGCCATGGAGACTGACTCATGCACGATATTGAACTGAGCGAAGAGCAAGTGATGATCCGCGACATGGCCCGGGATTTCGCTCGCAACGAAATCGCGCCCCACGCTCAGGCCTGGGAAAAAGCCGGCTGGATCGATGACGCACTGGTCAGCAAGATGGGCGATCTGGGGCTGCTGGGTATGGTGGTGCCCGAGGAATGGGGCGGCACTTATATCGATTACGTGGCCTACGCGCTGGCGGTGGAGGAAATCTCCGCGGCCGATGCCGCCACCGGCACCCTGATGAGCGTGCACAGCTCGGTGGGTTGCGGACCGATCCTCAATTACGGCAGCCAGGAGCAGAAGCAGACCTGGCTGGCAGAACTGGCCAGCGGTCGGGCCATCGGCTGTTTTTGCCTGACCGAACCACACGCGGGCTCCGAAGCGCACAATTTGCGCACCCGCGCCGAGCTGCGTGATGGCGAGTGGATCATCAACGGCGCCAAGCAGTTCGTCAGCAATGGCAAACGCGCGCAGCTGGCGATTGTGTTTGCGGTGACCGATCCGGAGCTGGGCAAGAAAGGCTTGTCGGCGTTTCTGGTGCCCACCGACAACCCCGGTTACGTGGTGGATCGCTCCGAGCACAAGATGGGCATTCGCGCTTCGGACACCTGCGCCGTCACCCTGAACAATTGCCGCATTCCCGAGGCCAATCTATTGGGCGAGCGTGGCAAAGGCCTGGCCATCGCCCTCTCCAACCTCGAAGGCGGCCGCATCGGCATTGCCGCCCAGGCGCTGGGCATCGCCCGGGCTGCGTTTGAAGCGGCACTGTTGTATGCCCGGGAACGCGTGCAGTTCGACAAACCGATCATCGAACATCAAAGCATCTCCAACCTGCTGGCGGACATGCACACCCGGATCAACGCGGCGCGCCTGTTGATCCTGCACGCGGCGCGGCTGCGCAGCGCCGGTCAGCCGTGCCTGTCCGAAGCCTCGCAAGCCAAACTGTTCGCCTCGGAAATGGCCGAATCGGTGTGTTCCAAGGCGATCCAGATTCATGGCGGTTATGGCTACCTGGAAGACTATCCCGTGGAACGCTACTACCGGGATGCGCGCATCACCCAGATCTACGAAGGTTCCAGCGAAATCCAGCGCCTGCTGATTGCCCGGGAGTTGAAGCATTATCTGGTGTGAGGATGCCTGTAGATTGCGCAGGCTTCTGTAGGAGCTGCCGCAGGCTGCGAACAGCGGAGCATCAAATACCGTTATTCACAGCCTTCGGCAGCTCCTTGTAGGTAGTTTCGACGAATCAAAGCATTGCGCCTTATGTTGATTGTCAACACAGCATCCGGGTGCTGCTGAGTCAGGTTCCGTCCTGACGGCCGGGTCACTTTTGGTGCCAAAAGTAACCAAAACCTCTGCGCTGGCGTCCGGCCCCCGCTTCGCGGCGGTACGTTCGCTCCGGTGCCGTGGGGTGGGCACGCGCCGACGGGCCATCCATGGCCCAGCGGCGCTCGCTCGGCATCCATGCCGAGCGACCCACCCCACGACACCTGCGCTCACCCTCCCGACGCGCATTTTGCGTCGTCTGTGAAATCGAGGCAGGAAAGGCAAAAGCAAATCCGGCTTTTCGAAAGTGACGCGCCGTAGGGGCGCAAAGGTGAATCAGCGTCGCCGCCGCTGCTGGGTATGCATGGCATTAGCTCCCCCAACAGAGTATTTACTTATCTGTGGCCCTACAAAAACGAGGTCAAGACACCGACATAAACCGCTCCCGTCCGAGCAACGTTGCCAGCAACGCCACCGAATCCGCGTTACTCAGAATCACCTTGGCCCTGATATTGGGGTCATGCATGAATTTGTCCCGGGCAGCTTCAAGGTTCGAGGTGCCGGTCACCTTGAGGATCACGTTTTTGATGCTGCCATCGGCTTCCTGAAAATCGCGCCAGCTATCGTTTTCTTCAATCCTGAACAGCTCTTCCCGAGGGGCCAGGTGCGACAGGTTTTTCTGGGCTTTTTCGTAAGTCAGTTTCATGCGCGCTCGATAGGCGCCAGTGTCTTCGAACAGATCGAGAAACGGCACGTTCGCTTCCAGATAGGCAATGTCGTGGGTCGTGTTGGCAATATGCGAAACCTCATGGATCAGCGTTGTTGCCCGGTAGTGGGTGCCAGGGTTGAAGCTGCCCTGTTTGACATGGAAGGACTTGAGGCGAACGAACGGCGGTCGCGAAAAGAAGCGCTCGCTGAGGAAAATCCGCTGCTGCGGGTCCTTTTCGAAAATGAAAGCGTTGGTCTGCTCATAGCCTGGCTTGTTGGAGCCACACACATAACGCCGAGAGGAATACGGCGATAACGCCGGGTCCACCAAATGCCGGTAAATGTCGGTGAGGGCCTGTTTGACCAGCAAGACCGAAACATTGCCCAGGGAGTCCACACCAAAGAACGTCTTGATGATCGTTGCGGTGCGAGGGTCCAGCGCGCTTTGCTCAGTTTCCAGCGTCAGGTTGTGCAGCGCGTTTTCCAGATACGTCCTGGCCTGGGAATGCGCCAGACGAAGCTGAACGGCCTTTTGCGGGAACATGCGCTCAATCTCGGCGATACCACTGGCCTGGATGGTAAACACATCTTCGACTTTGCGGTTGGTGGCGCCTGTGCGCAGGCTGGTCAGCGCCGCACCACCATGCCGCTCGCCCAGGTCCGTATCGAGCTGCCAGCGATTGTCCGCGTCACGCTTGATCAGCGGGCCCTGGTCGTCGTCCTTGAACACGTGCCAGCCATCACCGCCACTTTTCACCTGATAGACCTTGCCGAGTATCGCCACATATTGCTTGAGCGTGACATTGTCCTGAAACGTATTCAGGATTTTGTCCTGATGCAGGCTGCTGAGTGACACGTCGTGGTTTTCATAAGGCAACAGGCGCCCCGTCGGATCAAACTGCAATTGCGGGTCATGCCAATGCGGCGTCTCATCCTCATCGTCAACCAGCGCCTTTTTCGCCCGTGGCCCACCGCTCTCTTCCCACTGCTGGCGAGAAGCGATCAACACCGCCAGCGCCACGGTAAACTGTGCGGTCGCTTCGCCCCACTGTTTGTCCGCTGCCGAATCCAGCGACGCCGTCAGCCAGTCACGCGCCTGTAGCAGACCGATAACTCCACCGATCCTGCCCGGCAGGAACGTCAGTACTTGCTCAGCGCCCAGACCCAGCAAGAAGCGCGTCCGGGCGCTGTTGTCTTCGGCGGTGCTCACGCTTCGCTTGCGGGCGTTGATCACCGTCACCTGCTCGGCGGCGCGAAACAGGCAGTGCAAAACGTTTTCCTGCAGGGGCTCGACCACCAGTTGGGCGTGGTCCAGACGGTAGCCGGAAAAGTCCGCCAGACCGCCCGAACCCCAGGTCAATGCCGGCTGTACCGAACTGGCCCATTTGTAGACCAGTTGCAAGGCGGGATCGAGGCGGTCATTGAGCACTGCCTGCAGTTTGCTTGAGGTCTTCAGATCATCGAGAAACTCGGCCTGCCCCGCGTATTCCTTGAGAAAGAAATCGGCGTCGGCAGGCACATGCAGAATCCACGGCCCCTCGTTCTGATCAGTGGGAGTGATGAGGTACACGGCGCGGACAAATCCGGCGGCGGAGCCATCTCCAGCGATCAATTTAAGCGGGCTAAAGCTGATCGCCTGACCATTGACGGGCAGACGGGCCAGACCGTCGGGCATGGACACGATATTCTCGACAAAGTCGTAAGCAGTGCTGCTCAGTTGCCCCTGAAGTTTGAGCCGAAAAGCCACCAGCAGAATCGCATAAGGTGCCTGTTCGATGAATTGATTCAACCGATTGGCATAGTCCGGCGCATGCTCATTGAACACCGTCGCCAGATACTGCTCATAGCCGGCGCCGATATCCAGGGTGCGGACCAGCTCCCGGATATAAGAGGGGTTCAGCGCATCAGGCAAGGGCGTGGCGTCGCGGCTCGACACGCTCAGGATTGCATCCTGAAAACGGGAGAACCGGTTGATGGCGAATTGGGTCAGGGACTCGCTGATGACGATGGTCGCGCCCGGTATCGACGAAGGCACGTCGCCAACACCGCCAGGCGCCGGGGTATATCGCGTCAGGGTGATGGTGATCAGGTCGGGATCAAGCTGCACGGCGGGAAAATCTTCATGCAGCTTTGGCTGGACGCGATCAAATGCGTATTCGTCCAGGCTGGCAATCAGCGCGACGGATTTCCTCGAGGTGTAAAGCTGACTGAAACGCACCAGAAGCTGCCTGAATTTCCACAAATCATGAACAGTCGCAGTGCCAAGCCATTCAGGAATGTGCCCGGACACCAGCATCAACTCAAGCTGCATGCTTTGTTCATCGATGACAGTGCGCGCCTTGTCGTCCAGGGCAATAGGCAGCAGCATGTTTTCAAACAGCCCGGCATCCGCTTTCAAGCCCGTGGCGGCCTGGTGAGCAGCGTTGATGGCCAGGAGTTGCCTTTGCAGCTCGGCGCTGTCCAAGTGCCCAATGAAATCACCCTCTATACGCGCCAGATCGACAGTCAGAGGCTGCGCCGCCCGCTGCTGCAGATAGCGGCGTATCTTGTCGCGATCAGGTCGATTGATCAGCTTCAACCAGTGCTCCCGGGAACCGGGGAAAGCCAACCGGGCATTGAGATCAAGCTTCAACTCGCTCAGGGTGTCAAATTCGCGCAGCCCCAGCACCGCAGACCACAGCAGTGGCTTGCCTTCACCGTGCAACGGCTGCTGCAAAACAAAGGTGTTGCTCAGCGCTACCCCTGGCTGGCTGTTGTCATAAACCAGCAGCGGAACGGACACTTCGGTTGCCTGAAAACCAAATACCTGGCGCAACGCAAACACCGGCCGGTCCAATGCCTGTCCAAACATCTGCAAGCCAGGGTCGCTGACTTTACCGCTGATGCGCTGCATGCTCAGCTCCAGACGCAGCAGCCCTTCCCTCACGGATCGAGAAGCGAGTGCCGGGATGACTACCGATGCGCCGACCTGCAACTGCGTGTCGCGAAAATTGCGGTTCAGCCGCAGATACTCCTGGGCAAAAGCCTTCTGTGCATGCTTGAGCACAGGGTTCAGCACGTCGGGGGTCAGCCATGACAGATGCTCGGCATAGGGCGAATCCAGCGGATCGATGGACACCTGGCAGTCCTGCGAGACCGTTGCCTCGCGATGCCCGGTCACTTGCTCCAGCAGCAGGACAGACAAACTGACCACGCTGTCATCGGCATCGCGAAACCACATGCGTTTGGCATCCATGGACTCGCCATGCAACTGCGAAAAATAGCGATTCAACAACCCGCGTGCGCAGTCAGCCGCCGTCGGACGGGCTTCGAAAATGGCATTGAGCCTGCTGCGCGCACCACTCAAATAATTTTCCCAAGGCCTGGTCGCCGCCTTGTCAGCATCTTTTCGGATATGGATATCCAGTTCAGCCATTCGTGAGGGTGCAGTGAACAGCGCCCAGTTAAGCTCCGAGCTGGTCTTGGCGTCATTCCAGCGCTGGCTGATTCCTGCATGAACAAGCTGAGGATGAATCAGGCCAAACACATTCAAGGCATCATTGATCGTCACCATCGCTTGAGCCGGTGACCGGAATACCTGCCTGAGGACGCTGGATAGATCGCGCTTTTGCAGGCTGATAATCGAGTCCAGGATATTCATCAGCGGTGCGGAGGCCACCGGATCCAGCCGCAGATGAACCGACCCGTGGCTGCGCAGTAACTCATGATCGTTAAACGAACTGTGCTCAAAGGCGTCTGCGCGGCCGTCGATCCCGGCAAAATGTTCAACCGCAGCTTCGGCACCGGAAAAGCGCCGCAAACCCCGCTTCGTGCTGTACAGGAACGCCGCTGGCAGCGTGTCCGAAATGAAATCAATCAGAAAAATACCGGCGAGCTTGACCGGCTCCAGACTGCCAATCGCGATCGACAGACGGGTGACCCGCACGTGCTGCGCCCACTCTCGGCCCTCGGCACACAGGGTTTTCAGGCCCGCATACTCCTGTTGGGTGAGTGTCTTCTGGTGCAAGCCTTCCTGCAGGTGCTGACGCAGCCCTTGCGTAAACATGCGAGCGGCAAGGTCCCGGCGCGTCGCACCCTCTTCATCCACGCCAAGCCAATAGTCCTTCAACAAATTTTCATAAACACCCACCACGGCTTGATTGACGCCCCGCAGCGCTTGCCGCCAGAGACCGGCCTGCTCGTCGTTCAGCTCCCGGCCCTCACTGTCGAGCCATTGCAGGTGCAGATCCGTGGGCAGCGTCTGCCCTGCAAATACCTGCATCGCAGTCTCGACAAGCCGTTGCGAACCCAGTGTGGTCTGCACCGCACCGCGGGTCTGTTTGATCAGGGCCCGGTGAGTAAAGACATCAATAGTCGTGTTGGGCACCCGCGCATTGATGTTCTGTTGCAGCGTCTGGCCAAGGGCTGTGGCGAGAGACGGCAAATGCCGCAAACGCTCACTGACGTGCTGAAGCTGCTGCACCTGCCGATCAAGAATCTCCAGCATCCGCTGTTGAAAAACATCGCCTTCGACTCGCTGGTATTCGAGATTCGCCAGGTCGCTCGCTGCAATCGAAAACCGGATGGCCAGATGGGCCAGCAATTGCGCGCGATCATCAAAACGTTGCAGACCGTCGAACGCGCAACTGAAGTAGATATCGCTGTCCGGGGCCGCACGATCAGTGATCACCCAGGCGCCCGCCAGCTCAATGCTGATCAGAACATCGTCATTGCGAAACAGGCGATCAACCCTGGGTTGGGTGACATCAGGACGGGGGTCGTCGAGCAGCGATTGCAGCCACAGCGACTGTGTCTCGCTGATACGCCCGGCGGAATGGGCATCATCGCTGTCCTGGACAAATTGCCCTCGCAGGGATTCGGAAAAAAACCAGGGCAGATTGCCGTGGATATGAGTAGACGACATGGCAGACAAATTCCTTTTGCAATGAAAACCCATCCCCTGGAGGGCGATGGGCATACAGAGCCTGGGAGCTTATCCAGCCGCTACAGACGGGCTGCGCTACATAACGCTATCACTCATCGCCGCTCGTTATTGACACCGACGATCCTGTCTCGGGCAACACGCGCATACGCCCCAGGTTCATCACCAGCACGGCGACCGAGTCGGCATTGCTGAGAATCACCTCGCTGCGTTTTTGAGGGTCGTTCAGGAACACATCGCGCGCCTTGGCAAGGCTGGTGGTTCCAGTGATTCTCAAAATGGACGCTTTCATCGCGCCGTCCTCATCGGTGATGTCCCGCCAGCCCGATGAGTCATGCTTGCGGAACAACCGGTCTGCTGGGGTGTTATGGGAAAGCGCGGTAGCCCGAAGCGTGCTCAGCTCATCCTTGATCGCCTTGCTCGCCGGGTGGCTGTCGTCCAGCAGGTCCGGAAACGGCGCTGACGAGTCCAGGTCGGCAATGTCATGGGCATCACAGAACAGGTGGGCCATTTCATGGATCAGTGTCCCGGCCCGGTAATGTGCCAACGCACTGAAACCGCCAAGCTGCGCAGGATCTTTGAGCGAGTACCCTGGCGCGTCAAAGAAACGCTCGGTCAGGTAAATCCGCTTTTCCGGGTCCGAGGTTGAAATGAAGGCCGCCGTAGACTCGTTGCCGGGCTTGTTGCTCCCCACCACATAGCGACGAGAGGAAAGCGATGTCAGCGAAGGGTCAGTGACGGCCAGATACAGTTTTCTGACTTTGTCCCGGAGCATGGTCAGTAAAACCGGAGGTAACCACCGCACACCGAAAAACTCACAGATCAGGTGATTGGTCCGCCCCTGCAAGATGCCACGCCGGACCGGAACCAGGTTGAACAGGCAGTTCTCGAGATACCGTCTGGCCTGTACATTGGCTTCGACGATCATGCTGGCCCGCTCATGATAAACGGCGCGTATCTCGCTCATGCCCTGTGCTTCGACAATCAGGATATGGTCCACACTGTCCCGGGATTCAAGGGACTGGAAGTGAGTCTGTCGCCCCCCGCCTCCTCTGAGGCCCAGCCTCAGATCAAACTGCCACTGCTGATTCACATCCAGCCTGACCAGAGGCCCTTGCTCCCCGTTCGGCCCGACAACCCGCCACTGAGCGGTGTCCGCTGTCACGCAGTAGACCCGACCGCCGATGGCGGCGTACTGGCTTTGGGTGTGCGGATCCGTATAGAGGTTGAGCAAGCTGTCGTACTCCAGATCGTGCAAGGCAATCTCACGCACCTCAAGCGCCTTGAGCCGGGATCTGAAAGGGGATATCAAGACCGGGTTATTCCATGAAAAGTCGGGCGTTAAGACCTCGTCCTGAGAGAGATCTGACCTGCCCGGCTCCGTCGGCACCTGTTCTCGCTGCGATAACTCGGTAACCAAATGCTCTGAGTGAGCGTGCTGGCGGTTGACCATGAGCACGCCCAGCGCGGCAGTGAACTCCGACAGAGCCTGCCCCCAGCGACGGGCATAGGCTGAATCGGCCGACGCCTTGAACAGGCTATGACTCTGCCAGGCAGCCAGCATCAGACCCAAATGGCCAGGAAGAAACGAGAGGACCTGTTCAGCGCCGAGGCTCATCAGGTTGACCAGCGACTTCCAGTCGTCCTCGGCCGTCGTCACGGTTTGCTTGCGGCAGATGTCTTTGAGCACTTCCAAAGTCTGATCAAACAGATAGTGCAGTATATTGCCCGACACCGGCTCGCCCACCAGGAGGGTTGGCCCAGGGGATTGGGTCGGGCCATCCAGGTAACCTTCGGTACTCCAGGGAATATGCGCTTCGCGAAAACCGCCGTGGTCATAGCGCTTGCGCAACGCCGGATCGACACGCCCCAGCACCAGCGTCTGCAGGATGCCCGGTGCCTGCAGGTCAAGTAGCAGCTCGGCCATGCCGGCGTACTCCTTGAAGGTGAACGACTCATTGAACAGCGCATGGACAACGATCGGCCCTCGTCTCTCGTCCACCGGCCCGATCAGGTAGACCCCCAATACCGGGTCAGGCCGCAAACCAGCCGCAGCCAGCAACCGCATGGGGCGCAACGTCACGTTCTGGTCCAGCGCGGCCTCCCTGGCAACGCTATCGGGCATATCCAGCAGGTTCTGCAGGCAGTCATAGGCCTGGGCGCTGAGTTGCTTTTGCAACTTCATCTCACAGGCCACCAGCAACATGCGCGCCGGAATTCTTGCGATGAATCGCCTGAGGCCGATCCTGTACCCCGGGCTGTCTACCTCAGATTTGGCCGCTAACAGGTCGCGATAGTGCTTGCCCACATCCAGCCTGTGCACCAGCGCCTTGAAATAACCGGGCGCGATAAATTCAGGGATGGGCAAATCATCGGGAAATCTGACCATTAGCACCGCCCCCTCCACATTGCTGAAGTGGTTGAGGGCGAACTGCGTCAGGCTTTCGCGGTTGACGACGGTCGCTGCGGGGATGGCCGATGGCGTCTCGCCGATGGGTACCGGCGAGGGAAGGTATTGAGTGAACGTAACCGTTATCAGGTCCGGGTCGGGGACCTGATGCGGGTAATCCATGTTCAGATAGTTGATCAGTTGCTCCCGGGCAAAGCCTTGCAGCGAAGGAAGATAGGGGAGGAACGTCTCGCCGGGATTGTCGTTCAGGTAAAACTGTTGCAACAGCCCGACGTAAATGCCCAGATCGTCTATTGAGGCTGCGCTCAACCACAGCGGCAACGTGCTTTCCAGCACCTGCCGCTGAATGGCGGCCGCCAGCGTGTCCAGCGAACAGCTCTTGCGCTCATCCGACCTCGCCATCAAGGTCAATCGCTCCAACACTTGCGCCGGCATGGGGGCCTGCAGCGCACGCTGCAGTGCCTGTTCGACATTGTTACGCTGAAGTCGAAGGTCTACCTGCAACAGTGCTTCGATGAAGTCGTCGTCAATCCGGTTGAACTGCAACCCGAGAGGCGCCAGATCGGGCTGCTCAAGGTGTGTCCTGACGCGATCACGTTGCGGCTCACTGATCAGGGCGAGCCAGCGCTCACGGCTTGCAGCCAAAAACAGGCGACGATCAAGCCGACCTCTGAGCGCCGCAGCGGAACGGAACGTCTCAACACCTGACACGGCCGACCAGCACAGGAAGGGTTCATGGCTATGCACTGGCCGATGCATGACGAACAGATTGCTGATCAGCACAGGCTCCTGATTGGCGTCGATGTCCAGATACACGCTGTAGACCTCGACATGCTCATCTCCCTGAGACAGGCGCATGCTGCGAGTCGGACGGTTAATGACCTGCTCAAGCATCTGCAAGTCACGGCTGGCAATTTTTTGAAAACGCACCTGAAGCTCGTATTCCAATCGCAGTACATCGCTCAAAAAACCCTTGGCGACCTCAGCCGGAATGAGCTGCTGAACCTCGGAGCGCACCGGTCGGTTGGCGTACCTTGCAAACCGTTTCATGAATTGGGCCTCGAGGGTTGAGGACACGCGAGCAACCATCAGGTTGATCACCTCCGGGGTCAGCGTGGGCACTGGCTCAGGGGGAGCGTGCCCGGGCAACACACTGGCAACTGACGCCGTCAGGGGAAGGCGTTGCGTGCGGTAGCCACTGGCTTTCTCCAGCGCGAAGTCGACCAGTGTCAGAAGCGTGGTGGCCGACTCAGAGGGCTGAGCATCGAGGCTGTCTTCTTCGTCGGCCGGCGTTGCCGAAGGCGCCCTCACGCACAGATCACTCGCATCCAGTGGCGGGCCGGGAAGTATCGCCAGATACTCGTTGAGCATCTGGCGTGCGCATTCGCCGATCCCGACAGGGGTTCTATCAAGCCACTGGATCTTCTGTGCAAGTTCAGCAATGCGCTGCGTCCAGGTCAGATCTGAAAGAGCGTCACGGGCTGGCGTCAGCAAAGGCGCTAGCGACCAGCGTTGCGCAAAAGCCCCCGGCGCCCGGAGCCAGCGCCCGCCGTCATCAAAGGATGCAAGCCTGCGGTCAATCAAATGCCGAACGTCCAGCGCATCATCAATTTTTGCGGCCGCTGAGGCAGCGTCGATAAAACCGCCCGCCAGCACCAACCCAAGATTGCGTTTTTGCAGCGCGATGATCGCATCAATGGCATCCATGAAAACCGGATGCTCAAGCGCATACGCTTGGATGTTCAGCGCGTCATCCAGGTTTAGCAGCGGGTACTCATTGAACGAGAGATGAACCTGCAATTCGCTGCGCCCCTGCCGGGTGCCATAGTGATCGGCCAATGCCTGGTAACTGGCAAAGCGACGAATGCCGTGCAGCGCCGAATAGACAAACAAGTCCGGCAGCGAGTGATCTGCCATTGAAATCAGACCCACCAGTTTCAAGGGCTGACGGCCATTGACCACCAACGACAGTCGCTTGCAGACAATGGAGCTTTTGGCATTGCCAGACGCGGGATCGAGCAGGCTGCTCAGCAACGTAAATTCTTCCGCTCCCAAGAAGCCCGTGTGCTGCCCGTGCAACAAGGCCTGGCGAAAACCCGCAGCCACCCCACTCGCTGCCAGGGCTCGCGGGGTCTGCCCTGATGCATCGCGGTGCTGCCAATAATCACCCAGCAAAGACTCATAGACGGGTATCAGCCCGCTGACTGCATCCACCAGCCATTGGTCGTAGTGCTTGCTGTGCGTGGCATCCACGACCTGGCCATTGGCTCGGAGGTAAGAACGTCGGGACACTGGCAACGGCTGCCCCGCCAGCCTGTCGCTGGCGGTCTGGACCAGCGTCTGATTGCGCAGACTCACGGCCGAACTGGCCGTGCCTGCACCCGACACTTGCACCAAGGGCGTCGACAGCGTGCTCGCGGCCTCTGGCAATGACGTGCCAGCGTGCTGTCGCAAAGAGGTGCTTAGCGCCCAATCCAGGGACGGTAAATGTCGCAGCCGTGTCGACAGCTCGCGAAGACGCTCAACCTGGTGATCAATGACTCGCTGCATGCGCTGCTCAAACAGATCACCTTCGATCAAACGGAGCTCGAAGGCTGGCTTGACGGCAGTTGGTATGTCGCCCTCCAGAGCATTGAGCAGCGCAGAGCGGTTGGGAAAACGCTTGAGGCCGTGAAGCAAGGTATCGAGGTAAACCTGACTGTCGCCAGCGCCTACAGGACTGATGACCAGAGCATCGCTCCACTCATCAGCCATGGGCGTGCCGTCTTCGACCATTAGCTGGTCAACGCGCAGCCCCGAACCAACGAACACCTCGGAGTCAGCAGCGCTGAGGAGCTTGCCCAGCTGTTGATATTCCTGATCATTAATCAGCTGCTCGCGCAGTGCCCGCGAGAGGTTCGCGGCAAATCGGGACTTGAGCGGTTCAACACAAAAATAAGCGCTTGAAGCAGGATTCGATGACATACAACTCCCTGTCGACTCAGGCTGCCGCCCGTTAGTGGTGGGCGGCAGCGATAAGAAACGGGGAGCGTATCGATCAGGTCGACAGCACTGACGGTATATAGATCAGTGCTGGAGAAAAACCATCCAGTCAGGCCTTGTGGTTCTGCTCCACCCAGGCGGCATAGGCATTGATGAAGGTTTGCAGGAACGGCCTGGTCTGTTCCGACAGGTTACCGGCGGCGTCAAAGAAGGTTCCGGCATTGCCCAGGTAAGCTTCAGGTTGCTGCAGACACGGGACGTTGAGAAACACCAGGGCCTGGCGCAAGTGATGGTTGGCACCGAAACCACCAATGGCGCCTGGCGAAGCACTGATCACAGCACCCGGCTTACCGCTCCACGAGCTTTTGCCGTATGGGCGCGACCCGACGTCGATAGCATTTTTCAGCGCACCCGGCACCGAACGGTTGTATTCCGGGGTGACAAACAGGACGCCGTCTGCCGCGCCGATCTGCTGGCGAAATTCCGCATAGCCCGGTGGCGTGGAGGTCGCGGTGTCGGTGTCTTCGTTGTAGAGCGGCAAGTCACCAATCTCGACGATTTTCAATTGCAGGTTCGCTGGAGCCAGGTCGGCCAGTGCGAGGGCGATTTTGCGGTTGATGGACTCGGCACGCAGGCTGCCTACAACGACCGCGATTGAATAAACCTGACTCATGAAGATTTCCTTCGGCAAATGACAAGAGCCGTTAGTTATAGATTAAGTTGGCGCCAAGGTGCAGATTGCATCGCCCGATCGGGCGAATTAAAAGCACAAAAGGTCTAAAGACTTATTTTTTTATCGCCAGCAAACTCGCATCGAAAAAAGCGGTCTACACCGCTTGAGTGCACACGGCCCGCAATGACGGCCCACGCGGTGTTAGCATGCAAGCGTAAACAAGCGGTTATACCCAGAGGTTACAAAGCAAATGGCTTCAGTTTTGGTTGGACAATTTCATGCACGAGACGCCGAAGGTCGTATTTATTCGGTGCATGAATTCCGCGAATCACAGGTGACCGAGACCGAGCTTGGCGGCGCTGAGCCTGTTTCTACCTATCGCCTGGCAATTGGCGATCGGGTGAATCATTTGGGTGGGGATGATTTTCAGCTGGTGCAATCTGGTGTGACGATGACGCGTACGCCTTGATGGTGTTGCTTGCGAGCTTTGGTTGTCCCTGTGGGAGCGAGGCTTGCTTGCGATGACGTTTGGGTGATGGCGTGGAGGAATGCGGCGGATTTTTTATCTGAGATGGTTTGTGTACATATCCATTGTTTAGGTAACGGCTGCTTAAGGTTGCGCTCTTACAGCGTCTCACTTTTGAAAGCACAAAAGTAAGCAAAACGCTCTTGCCCCACCACTCGGTCCCTCGCCTAGGCTCGGCATGCCCGCAATCCGACATTGATTCGGCGGGCCGCCGCGAAGGGCCATCCCTGGCCCAGCGCGGCTAAACCGGCATCCTTGCCCTGCTTTTCAATAAAGGGCGCCCCGCCGCCTCAATGTCGAATTCCGGCCAGCGTGGTTTTACGGGGCGCCCAAGATCAAAAGCCAGATCAAAAGCCAGATCAACTGCAGAACTGGATCCCTGTAGGAGCCAACTTGTTGGCGAGGGCGTCTGTTCAGACGATACCGTTTCGGCAGTCATACCGCCTCGCGAACAAGTTCGCTCCTACAGTTGAAATGCGAACCTGCTCGCGAATCAGGCGTTGCGGTTATCGGCGCGAATCGCTTTCGCAGCCTTCGGCAGCTCCTACAGGGTTGGCGTTTTTTCAGGCACAGCCCGAACCTGTAGATACTCTGTTGCCGGTCAAGCTTTCACGAAGTGTTTTTCGCTGAATAGCTTGGCCGTATCAAAATCTTCTCCCGAGCGCATGCATGCCCAGAGTCCGGTCAGGTACTTGCGCATCACGGC
>Ga0247734_1000643_pt1 | contig 29407 bp, 22 predicted proteins | sample UWRJL103311B2_FD_180933 | JGI IMG/M metagenome (GOLD analysis project Ga0247734, IMG submission 180933) | Plant litter microbial communities from Arlington Agricultural Research Station in Wisconsin, United States - UWRJ-L103-311B-2 | ecosystem: Environmental > Terrestrial > Plant litter >...
AGCGTGCGCGATGCAGAGCCGGGTTTGGCGTTAGTCCCTTTTGAAGCGATAACCGTCCATTTTAATTTGCCGGTGCTTGATGCAGCGATACCCGCGCTGTTGGCAATTTTGTTGAGGTCTTTGTGGCTTAAGGTTATTTGCGTTTTCGATCCGGCACCGTCTGATACCACTTTGTAAACAGGTTTGCTGAAATCGCCGCCTTCTTTATCAAAAGCAACTTCGTATAATATCAGCCCCCCATCATCGGTTGTGGCTGCATCCCATTTGAACAGCACATTTGCGGAACTTGTTGGATCGAGCTTTACATCAGCATTATCATTAGGGGTGGCTAAAGTACCTACCGGGGTAAGGTTAAGGTCTAACGGCCGGTTTTCTTTTTTGCAGGAACTTGCTGCAACTACAGCCAGCAGCATTACACCTGCCAGCCTGATTATCTTCTTCATATTTTTTAAATTTTTAAAATGGTTTAATTGGTGTAGCCCGGGTTTTGCTTCAGGTTTTTGTTCAGATCGATATCATGTGCAGGAATTGCCCACAGGTAATCCCTGGCCGGGTTAAACTTGCGCAGCTGCGTTCTGATGTAACCGTTATCTGTACTTTGGTCTGATGAAAACTTAGCGCCATGGATATAGCCATTCATAACATTTTCGGCAGTTTTCCATCTCCTGATATCGTCAACACGGATACCTTCCATAGCCATTTCTACTCTTCTCTCGCGGCGAATGATGTTGGTCAAATCTGCAGTGCCAGGGTAGTTTAAAGCACCGGCTTCGGTAAACCCCGCTCTTGCGCGTAAGGCCCCAATGGTTTTTGCCCATACGGTTGCATCCATTTGCCCAAGGCTTTGTTTAGCTTCGGCATAATTCAGTAATATCTCTGCATACCTTATCAGGTGAAGGTTATTGCCTGATACAAAATTGGCTAATGCGCTTGGGTCGTAATATTTCCTCCAGTAGTACGCCGTGGCCGAAGCCGCCTGCGAACCTGCATTATATTCATCTAAACCAGGCTGAACAGGATCTGTGCCTGGCTTAATATAAATGGTTTTGGTTGAATTATTGGCGTTTACCCAAGTGTAACGGTCGTACACAATAGTTGCAGTTAAACGCGGGTCACGGTTTACATAGGGGTTAGCTTCCACGTATCCAGATCCGGTTTCCTTAATACCCTTACCGTTGAGCATAATGTAATCCTCAACCAGTTCCTGTGTTGGAGCCATGCTGCTTACACGACCGCCCACTGTGCGTGGTGCAAAATCCCAAAAGTTTTGCCAGGTGCGCAGTGTTGGCACATATTGCAGAGAAAGGATGCTTTCTCTCGTGCTTTTATTAATGTTAGGATCGCTGAACAGGGCGCTGTAGCTGGTTTCTAAACCGTAGCTTCCGTTTGTACCCTGATCGTTCATCAGCTTTTCGCAGATGCTTACCACATCGGTCATACGGTCGCCCTGGTATAACAATACCCTTGCCTCTAAAGCCAGCGCGGCACCTTTGGTGATACGGCCATTCTCTGAAGCTGGGATAGCGTCTTTTGATGGCAACGCAGCAGCGGCGGCTTCCAGTTCGTCTACCACAAATTTAATTACATCTGCTTTAGGTGAACGGGCAATGGTTTGTGCTTCTTCGGGTGTGGCATCATGATCAACAATAGGTACATCTCCATACCATTTAGCCAGGTTAAAATGCTCAAATGCACGGATAAAACGGGTTTCGGCTACCAGCCTTGTTTTAGTTGCGGCAGGCAGCGTGGTGTTTTTATCAATGTTTGCTAAAAATATGTTGCACGATTTTATGGCTGAATAATAGTTGTTCCAATCGCCGGCAAACTTGCCGGTTTGCGATGTGGCGTTGCCGCTGGCAATAATATTGAGATCGCCTGATGGTGAGTAAGCATTATCAGATATCGCCTCGGCGTCGAAATATAAACCGCTGTTATAAATGAGGCTGTAATTATTATATAGGGCGTTGTAAACGTTTGCATCAACTTGCCAGAAGGTAAGGTCGGAGAACCGGTCTGTTGGCGCAATATCGAGTTTTTTACATCCCGATGCTGCCATAACCGCAACAGATACGATTAAAAGCTTTTTTAAAAATTTCATTTCTGTATGTTTTAAATATTATCTGTTTAGAATGTGATATCAAGGCCTGCACCGTAAAATACCGGCAGCGGGTATTGCCTCGCGCTGTTTGATGCCGAACCCGGATTCAGGTTGTTACCAAATTCTGATGTTTCGGGATCAATAAATTTCAGTTTACTTAGCGTTGCCAGGTTTTGGCCTATAAGCGAAATCCTTAAGCGCTGGATGCCTAATTTTTGCGTAACACCGCTGCCAAAGCTATAGCCTATGTTCACATTTTTTAAGCGAACGTAGGCGGCATTGTACTTATACAGGTCAGAACCGGTGCGCCAGTTATTGGTGTTTGAAGGCGAACCAATGTTAGCCAATATCGGGTAGCGGGCATCGGGGTTGGTTGGCGACCAAATATCTGTTTGGTGTTCGTAAACTGTAGCGCCGTAACCATAGTGGAATGGCTCAACCAATTCTCCGCGCAGGAATGCATCGCGTTTGCCAACACCCTGGATGAAAAACGACAGATCGAAACCCTTGTAAGATGCGCGGTAGGTAAAACCGAATGTATAGCGCGGGAAAGGATTCCCTAATATGGTTTTATCTTTCTCATCAATAATGCCATCATTGTTGCGGTCTTTAAACTTAAGGTCACCGGGTTGTACGTTATTACCTGCAATTTTAGGTGAGTTATCAATATCCTGCTGATTTTGGAAGTAACCGTTGGTTTGATAACCATAGTATTGCGTAACAGGCTCACCTACCCTTCTGATTAGTTGAAATACATCCTGGTTATAGATGGTTTCTGTTGCGCTGCCGGTTAACTTTAGTAATTTGTTTTGGTTATCGGCAATGTTTACGCTAAAGCTCTGGCTTAGCTCTTTACCTCTTAGGTTATAGGTTAACGATGCTTCCCAGCCAGTGTTGCGTACCTTAGCTACGTTATAATCAGGAGAACCAGCGCCAAAAATAAATGGCACGTCGGCCCTTGCGGCAAGGATGTCGCTTCTCGTTTCCCTGAAGTAATCGAAAGTAGCGGTTAATCTGTCATTAAACAGGCCGGCATCAAAACCAACATTCAGCTTGGCTGCTTTTTCCCAGGTAATATCGCGGTTAGCAATGTTAGTACCTGCACCGCCAACTATGTTGTTGCCAAAGCCATAGGCGTTAGCATAGTTAAAATAAGTAGTTTGGTATTGGTAGTTACCTACGTTTTGGTTACCCACCACACCGTATGATGCCCTTAGTTTGAACGTGCTCAGTATGTTTTTAACAGGCTCCATAAAAGATTCCTGCGTTATGATCCAGCCGGCGCTTACCGACGGGAAGAAACTTGCCCGGTTGCCTGATGCAAATTTTGACGACGCATCCTCACGAAATAAGGCCTCTAACAGGTACTTGTCTTTGTAGGAATAATTTACACGGCCAAATGCGGATAGCAAACTGGTTGAGTTTACCGCTATACTGTTGTTAGAGTTTTGCGTATCTACAATGGTACCTGTAGTTGGCGTGCCCAGTAACGGATCGGTGAATGTTTTTTGTAATTGGAAACCACGCTGATTGTAAGTTTCGCTTGAAACCCCAACCTGCACTTTGAAGTTATGATCATTAATTTTTTTGTTGTATTCGGCAGATAACTTTGTGTTGGTCAGTGTCGATTTACTATTCCCGTCTAACACGGTCAGATCATTACCGTAAACACCGGCAGGCAAATAATTCACTTGTGTGCGGCGAAAGAAAGTACCGTTATTTTGGATGGTACCACCAAACTCGCCAACTAATTTCAGATCCTTTGTGATGCTCAGCTGCCCGTTGAATGCGCCAAAGATCTCATCGTTATCTGCCTGGTTAAAACCGCCTTTCTCAAGCACACCATATTCGTTATATTGCGATGCAACGGGGTTTGTTAGATAGTTGCCATCTGCATCTTGCCAGCTGTAGTTGTGCGGCACACGGTTGGCATCGGCAAAAATGTTGTTATCACCCACGCTGTTGGTTTTGTTGCGCGTTTTGGTGTAGTTTAAAATAATGTTAGACCGAAACCTGCCTACCACCGAGGTTTGGTTTAACCGCAGGTTATACTTCTGGTAGCCAAAATCCGGACCAGACCCACCGTTACCGATAAGGTTACTGCCCTGGTTTTGGTAACCGGCCGATATGTAATAAGAATTGGTTTCGCCACCACCCGTAATACTTACATTGTGTGATTGTAAGGGCGCTTTTTTTAGCAAATGCTCAATATCCCAGGTTCCGTTACCTGCATCTTTTAATGCCTGTATCTGATCGGGCGTGTAAGCGGCGGGCAGCCCTGAATTAACAAGCGATTGGTTTTTGTAGTATGCGTTATCCCATGCGTCAACCTTGTGCACCAGCACTTTGGCATCCTGAAAACCATAGCTGCCATTATAATTAACGGTAGCTTTAGCATTAAATCTACCACCTTTTGTAGTAACCAAAATAACTCCGTTCGCTGCCCGTGAACCATAAATGGCTGCAGAACCGGCATCCTTCAGTACCGATACACTTGCGATATCATTTGGGTTAATAGTATTAAGATTCCCACCAACAATACCATCAATAACAACCAGCGGCGTATTATCTCCCAGCGTACCCACACCACGAATATTCACCGTAACATCACTACCCGGGTTAAGGTTGGTTTGCTGAATGATTAAGTTTGGCGATTCCCCTTGTAATGCTTGGTAAGTGTTTAGCACCGGTTTATTCTCGATGTTTTTGGAGCTGATGGTACCTACCGCGCCGGTTACATTAATACGTTTCTGAGTGCCGTAGCCTACCACAACAACTTCGTTCAGGCTGGTGTTGTTGGCTTTAAGGCTCACATTAATTTCAGATTTGCCAGCTATAGCAATATCCTGCTTAATGTAGCCAATGAAAGAAAAGCTTAAACTGCGGCTCGCGTATGCATCAGGCACGTTTAATTTATAACGGCCGTTCACATCGGTAACAGTACCAATGGTTGTACCGGCAATACTAACGTTTACACCAGGCAAGGGCTGGTTGGTATCATCTAATACCCTGCCGCTTACAGTTATATCGAAAGCTTTTTTTGTATAACTGCGGCTGGCTGTAATTTTAGCAGCCTGCGCGGTACCATTTAATACCACAAGGCCAAGCATACCTGCAAACATTTGTTTGCTGTATAGCCATTTTAGTTTTTTTAATTTGTGTAATAATTTCAGTCTCATAATTATGGGTTTTGTTGGTTTATTATTAATTGGTATTGCTAAAAGCACTCTTCACTATGCTTTAGCCTGGTAGGTTTTTTTCCAGTAATCTTCTATATCTTCAAGCGAACGGCCTTTGGTTTCGGGTATTAGTTTCCAAGTGATCCATAAGGCAGGCGAGCAGCAAAGTGCAAACAGCCAGAACGTCCACGAGGAGCCTATCCCTTCAAGCATAACAGGAGTTAGCTGGCCAACCAGAAAGTTGCCTATCCATAAGGATAAAGTTGCCAGCGCCATAGCTTTGCCGCGTACCGCATTAGGGAATATTTCGCCCACTACAACCCAGCAAACCGGGCCGAATGAAAAAGCGAAACAGGCTATAAAAGCCAATATGAATATGAGTATCCATGGGCCGGATGTAATGCCCAGCGCGAATAAAGTACCTATGATTACAAGAGATACTACAGCGCCACCCACGCCTGCAAACAAAAGGGGTTTGCGGCCCCACTTATCTATTGTAAAAATGGCCACAAAAGTAAAAACCACGTTTACTAAGCCAATGGTTACCTGCCCGCCAAGGGCACTATTTAGCGTAAAGCCGGCTTGCTCTAAAATTCTCGGGCCATAATATATCACCGCGTTTATGCCGCAAACCTGCGATAGAAAGGGTAACAGCAGGCCTATCCATAAAGCTTTACGATAAACAGGTTTAAACAATTCTTTTAGCGAGGTATCATCATTCTTATCCTGCGCTTTAAACGCCATTATTTCTCTTTCTGCAGCATCCGCGCCATCAATCTTTATCAGAATATCTTTTGCATCTTGCTCATTGCCTTTTAACAACAACCAACGCGGCGACTCGGGCACCATAAACAAGCTCACTAAAAATATAGCGGCGGGTATTGCACCTAAGCCCAACATAGCGCGCCAAACTTCGGCACCCAAAATCTTATCCGTTAAGCCACCGGCATTCGCATCTGCGGCGTGGTTAGCCAGGTAAGCATTGGAGAAATAAGCCAGTACAATGCCAATTGTTAAAGCCAGCTGATAAAGTGACACCATCATACCGCGGTAGCGTGACGGCGAAAACTCTGATATATACAATGGCGATACCATTGAGGCCACACCAATACCAAGCCCGCCGATAAGGCGAAAAACAATCAACACTGTAAATGAGTTCGACAGCATGCAGCCCAGGGCCGAGGCAAGGAACAGAATCGCCGATAAGACGAGCACTACTTTACGACCATATTTATCGCTTAACTTGCCTGAAAAACTTACGCCTATTATACAACCTAACAGTGCACAGCTAACAAACCAGCCTTCGCTTACAGCATTAAGGTTAAAATCATTTTTCACCAGGCTAACCGTGCCCGATATAACGGCAGTATCAAAGCCAAACAGGAAACCGCCAAGGGCAGCCACCACGCAAACCAGATACAAGTAGGTGGTGCTTTTTTTATTTTCGTGGGTTATCGTGTTAATCATCGCTGTTATTTTAAAAATGCTTTGATAACCTTAGCACGCCCTTTACCGAGGTTGGTAAGTTTATATGACATTGCCGCAGCAGGTACCACAAAAGTTTCGGCATAAGCGTATTGATGCAGGGTTCCATCAGCAGTTTCTATCCTTACGGCCTGGCCTTCAACCAGCATTAGTACATGGCAGCAATTATCGGTGTGTATGGTGATCTGTTTATCAAATTCTACCCGGTGCACATCATAAAAATGGTCGGCATGGGTGGGTACATGCATAATCTGCCAGCCGTCTGCCTGCTCAATAACTGATTGTTTAGAGATCAGTTCGCGGTAAACTTGTTTACCTTTGCGGTTAAAATCAAGATTATTAAAAGCGTGGTCTATATTTATAGGGCGCGGGTTGCCATCAAGGTCAAGCCTTACCCAATCGTACATTTTGAAAGTAAAAATGTATGGGGTAGCACTGATCTCAAGCACCAAATTACCCGCTCCTGCACTATGTACTGTACCGTTGGGAATCAGAAAAAGATCATGTTTTTGAGCGGGGTGTGATTGTACGAAGTTTTCTATCTCGATGGCTTCTCCCTTTGCCTGGCTTTCTTCCAGCGCAGATCTGAATGTTGCCGGCTCTATGCTGTCCTGAAAGCCCAGGTAAACTCTCGCATCCTGCTCGCAATCTAAAATATAATAGGTTTCGTCCTGTGTGATATTCTCACCAAAGTTTTCCTGGATATACTTTAAACGCGGATGGCATTGTATAGACAAGTTCCCCCCGTCGTACGTATCCAGAAAGTCGAAACGGATCGGGAATTCATCGCCGAATACCTGTGCATGCCTGCCCAATACCTGCTCCTGATTATGGAACATCAAAGTATCAAATGAAACCTCCAGCAAGTTGCCGTCGCTTTCGAATACCAGGCCGTTCTCGGGTACGATCAACTCAAACGACCATGCGTAATTAACTACGTTCGTATTGATGTTTTTGATCCTGTCCTTTATCCATTGGCCTCCCCAGGCTCCTGGCTCAAACCATGGCCTAACGCGGATAACCGACCGGCTGATCTGATTTAAGCCTTCAGCCAGATCTGATTTATACATCCAATTGATCGTATCTGGCCACTGTCCGTCTGCAACCGTAGTAATTTTATTCAGGATAGCTTTTTTATGATTGTTCAGCAGCACCCAGTCAACAAAGTAAAACCGCTTATACATTTTAAAATGCTCGTTCAATTCATCAGCGCCGAGATTGTTTATAGAACCCGCCCTCATCCTGAACTGCAATTCATTTTTAGGCAGATCTATATAAAGAATTGCGGCATCCCATTTCGCTAAGGCTGCGCCTGGGCCAATAACAATGTTAATTGGCTTTGATTTATCCGGCGAGGCAGCAGAAAGTTGTTCTGTTCTGTAAAGATCGGCCAGACTTAGAGTACATTTGGTGCCCCAAACAGATTCTTCGGTACCTAAAAACGGGCCAACCAATGCTTTAATTTCCGCCGGATTCTTTAAAAAATCTTCTGTTTTGATCCAGTTGGCTTCAAGGCCTTCTTCAGCCAGGCAATTATCAATCGCTGCCTGTACCCTGTCCCAGAATACGCCAACATACCCGTCAATCACTACATTTTTCTGGCCGATGATCCATTGGGTCAGCGACGCATAGCCATTAGATATCCTGTTATTCCCCAGCCGGCATACGGGGTAAATATTATAGCCGTCCTTCATATCCGGTTGATCGGCCAACTGTGCGGGCATTAGATACTGCGCTGTTTTACGCAGCACCGTTTCCGTTTCGATAGAGTAAAGTTTAGAATCAATATTCATTTTTTTGTAGTAATGCATGTACATATAATGCCACCAACAGCTAATAATGCTATAGATAGTGAATAATTAGTATCAGTTTTATAAGATTTATATGTTATTATGTACAAACATATAAAATATTTTAAACTTACAAATATGTTTACAAATTAATTTTTTACATGCAAAAGTGTCCCAAATACACTATCTAATAGCATTTAGACCATTATTATGTATGTACATATCTATTTTTTAAGGTAAAATACCTATTATTGTATACAAACTACACCAATGCGCTACAGTATAGATCACAAGAGCCCCATTCCCTTGCATGCACAGGCAGAAGAGATGCTAAGGAAATTGATTACGGAAGAAGAATATCAGAATGGTAAGAACATCCCTAATGAGGTGGACCTGGCTAACATGCTGGCTATCTCGCGCACTACGTTGAGAATGGCGATCAATAAATTGGTATTTGAAGGTTTGCTGATCCGGAAAAAACGGGCAGGGACAAAAGTTGCCCCCGGCGCCGTAAGTTCAAAATCGAATAACTGGCTGAGCTTTTCCCAGGAAATGAAGTTAAGGGGGATTCCAATCAAAAACTTTGAACTACATGTTAGCTGGGAAATGCCAGATGCCAATCTGGCCAGGTTCTTCGATATTAAGCAGGACAAGCCAATTTTGAAAATGAAACGCGTTAGAGGGCGCCCGGAAGAACCGTTTGTTGTTTTCGAATCTTATTTTCATCCGCGCATAGGCCTCACACCCGACGATGACTTTAAAAGGCCGTTGTATGAATTGCTTGAACAACAACATTCGGTAATTGCAGCTTTATCCAAAGAGGAAATTAGTGCCATAGCCGCAGACGAGGACATCGCCGAAAAATTGCGGATTCCCGTTGGCAACCCCATATTGTTTCGCAAGCGTTTTGTTTACGACCAGGGTGAACGGCCAATAGAGTATAATATTGGATATTATAAAGCAGACAGCTTTATCTATACGGTAGAAAGCACCAGGTAATTATTCGCACGGTCCTGTTGACAGGAAAATCGACTTCAGTATTAATACAATACTCTGAATGGCCCTTTAAAGCCATTCAGAGTATTGTATTAATGAAATGCTTCATCTATTTAGGCGATAAGCACCGTGTATTTGCGTTGGAATTTACCAGCCATAGTTTTGCACGAGGTTTGGATCTTTATCTATCTCCGTTTGCGGGATAGGCATTAGGTAATGCTTATCAGCAAAAATGCGGTTTTGCAGCGTAACAGTTTTGTAGAATACAGCTACACCGGCGGCTTCGCTGCTCTCGTTCAAACCGGTAGCTGTGAGTTCTGCTGCAGAAGGACGTGCATTTAAACCCAACGCCGGAACGTTATCTACCGTTTTTGCTATCAACCAGCGCCTTACATCCCAAAAGCGGTGGCTTTCGAAAGCAAGCTCTACCCTACGCTCATTTTGGATCCGTTTGCGCATACCGGCTTTGGTGTTATCCTCCGGCAAAATAGGAAGCGCGGGCATTGATACGCGGTTACGTACCATGTTCAGATACTGGTATACAGACTGATCCGGAGCATCAAGATATTCATTCATTGCCTCGGCATAGCTCAGATAGATCTCAGCTAAACGAAAGATGGGGAAATTCCTGGTTCCGGTACCTGAATTTGCATTACGATCATAACTAGGCGATAAAAACTTACGCACATTATATCCCCAGGGATTGGTTCCCGGTTTACCTGTTGCCCAGCCATCTGTTATACCGTTTCCTGAGCCGAACCAGGCAAGCCTTACCGGGCGCCTGGTTGCATCAAAGCGCCAAACATCATATTGGAAGAATATGCTGGCATAAAAACGCGGATCGCGGTCTTTATACATGTTAGAAATATTGCTTACACTTTGCAACTTTTGCCCATCCCACAACTGGCCGCTCCAGGTACCGCTTATGGTGTAACCCGAGCCTTCGGTATTTATTGGGTAACCATTTTTCATTTCATAGGCATCAGCCAGTTGCTGTAAAGGCGTCAGTTTTCCGTTTCCTTTAAAGGGCGATCCATTAGGAAGAAAGTTACCATCGATATCTGTTGAATTACCCATTATCCTTGGCAGGATGGTTTCCGTGTAATCGCGGGTATAAAACTGGGCTGCATAATTTTGCACAGGGTTGGCAGGGAACGGGCTGTACAGGCTGTAGATCCCCAGATCTATAACCGCCTTTGCAGCATCAGCTGCTTTCTTCCATTTTTCCTTATCGTAAGTTGTACCGAATAGCGCTTTACCATCTTTGTTTTTCACCCCTGAATACAAAGGGTTCCCGTTAAATAAAGGGCTTGCAGCGTACAGCAGTGTCCGGGCTTTTAACGCCAGTGCAGCACCTTTAGTGATGCGGCCGGTTTGAGCTGCCTCCTGAGCTGCAGGCAGTATCTCCGCAGCAGCATCGCATTCTGAAGTTATAAAGCTAACAACCTCATCAACGCTGTTACGGGCAACCTGCGTATCTTCAAGCTTATCAGGGTCAACATCCTTTGCGGTTGTTAATAAAGGCACAGCACCGTAACGCTTAAACAATTCAAAGTAGAACTGTGCGCGCAGAAAACGGGCTTCTGCCTTATAGCGTGGTTTCCAGATGGCATAGTAACTCTCTCTGTCAAGCGGAACAGGCACGTTATCAATTTGCTCAATAAAAATGTTGGCCCGCCTGATGTCCTGGTATTTACCAGACCAGTTGCCCAGAGGGTTATCGTTGGTGCTCCAGCTGCCCAGGTTGTATTTATATGCATTCACCGCTTCGCCGTTGTCAAACCAATGGTGATAGGTTTCGTCTGTTGCAGCCGTAAAATAGGCCTGCATCTCGTCGGGCAGGGCGTTGTACAGACGTGCCTGCGCTTGTTCGGCCAGGTTGATATTGCTGAACACATCTTTTTCGCTTGAATATTCGGCCGGAACAACGTCCAGGTATTTCTTGCAGGAGGTGCTGCCAACCAGTAATACTACTGTTAACAGTTTACAAATATTTTTCATCATATTACATTGAAACATTTAATCCTAAGTTTATTACACGCAGTTGTGGGTAATCGCCAAAACCATTGGTCCTTTCCGGGTCAAATATTTTCATTTTAGACCATGTGTAAAGGTTTGATCCGTTCACAAATGTGCGGATGTTGGATAGACCGATCCTGTTTACCCAGCGCTTTGGCAGCGTATAACCGATCTCGGCATTTTTAAAGCGCAGGTAGTTAGATGAGCGCAGCCAAAAGGTAGAGTTTTGATTATTGTTAACGTTGTTAGAAGATGAAAGCCTTGGCCACGTAGCGTTGGGATCAGGGTTTTCGGTAGTCCAACGGTTATTCAGGTAATCGGCCAGAACAGAACTGTTACTGGAGAACGCCCATGCTGATGTACCTGTAAGCCAAAGCTTGCCGCCGGTAGCGCCCTGGAAGAGAACGTTTACATCAAAACTCTTATACGTGTAAGATAAGGTAAAGCCCATGATAGATTTAGGGGTGGTTACCTGGCCAAGGTAGCCTTCATCCTGGCTGTTGATCACGCCGTCGCCATTACGATCAAGATATTTAATATCACCGGGGCGTACCGTGCCAAATTGCTGCGTAGGGCTGGCTGCAATATCTGCAGCATCTTTAAACAGACCGAGGGAGGTAAGGCCGTATGCTTCGTTGATCTGGGTACCTTTCAGCCCGCGGTATGCGAGAGCGTATACCGGCTCCGCTGCATACTGGATGCGGTTGGTTGCATAGGAATATGATCCGCGTAACATCAAATTATGATTACCAAAGCGTTTGCGCCAGGTTATCTCGCCCTCAAAACCTTTGTTATCTACAATACCTGCGTTAATGGCTGGTAAGTTTTGCACACCTGATACATCGGGAATGATAGTAGCAGTAGTAAGGATCTGAGAACGCCTTTCGCTGAATACATCACCGGTAAAGGCGATCTGTCCCTGAAACAGTTCCAGGTCGATACCAATGTTAGCTTTTTTAGATTTCTCCCATGTAAGGAATGAATTACCCGTAGCGCTCTCCTGCGCACCCGAAAAGCCATCACCATCGGCTGCCGAACCAAAACGATAGCCGCTACCATTGCCGGTTTGCCATGTGCTTAGGTAAGCAAAGCGCCCAACACTATTGTCAACACCTACAGTACCGTACGATCCGCGTAGCTTTAACAAATTCACAAACTTGTTGTCTTTCAGAAACTCTTCGTTTGAGGCCACCCAACCTGCTGATACTGCAGGGAAGAACCCCATGCGCCTGCCTTTCATGAAATTTTCAGAACCGTTGTAGCCTGCGTCAGCCTCCAGTACATATCGCCTGTCGTAAGCGTAGTTAAGCCTGCCTACTAAACCCAACTGCTTGTATGGCAGGGCTGCAATGGCCCCATCGGCCGTGGCGGTTGCCTGGAAACTTTGCGATTGGTTATAACGCAGCATACCGGTTATGGCGTGCTTTTGCGCAAACGTGCGATCGTAATTTAAGTAAGCTTCAAAAGTTGATTTGCGGCTGCCATTGGCGTTTACGTTAAAACCCAGCAATCCATCGCCGGTTGACAGCTCTTCGTAGCGGCCTTTGCTGAAATCCGTTTCATTTTCATCTATAATGAAACGATAGGTTGAATAATTACGCTGGCGGGTGATGTTGCGAAAGTTTTGCGCATCATAAGCAAAGCGGGTCCTGAAACTAAGGCCATCTGTAACAAAAGGCATTTTTAACGTAAACCCGATGATAGAGCTGAGCGTGTTTTCGAAAAAGCGACCGTAGCCAAATTGCGTCAACCGCCCGTAAGGGTTAGGTGGTGAATCTTTTTGCCCCGGTACCGAACCATTCGGATTGGTGAGCGGATACAGGTAAGACGGGGTGTTCCTGATCTCGTTAAAGAAAGAACCGGCTGCTTCGGTAGGGTAATTTCTATCGCGAACGATATCTGAAAGGTTAAGTTCCAGCTTTAGTAAGGAAGTCAGGTCGACATCGATGTTACTGCGGAAGTTATACTTATTCATTACAGCATTGATGTTATAGGCGTTCAGGTCGTCATATTTATACAACCCATCCTGCTTCAGAAAACCCAGCGATACAAAGTACCGTGCGGTTGATGATCCCCCGTTAACGTTAAGGTTGCCCTGCGTCATCATAGAAGTTGGTTTGATGAGCTCCTTTGTCCAATCTACATTCGGGTACAGGTACTGATAGGTTGGATTGCTCCTGTCGCGGAACTTATTCAGGTACTCGTCTGTATAAAGATTGGCGTTGAGGCCATCGTTGTTTAATCCTTCCCTGAAAAGCGTCAGCGCATCAAAAGAATCCAAATACTTCGGCATGTTGATGGGTTGCTGTGCTGCTGTTTGCGCGGTAAGGGAAATTACAGGCTTGCCAGTTTTACCCCTCTTGGTGGTTACCAGCACAACGCCGTTTGCACCCTTTATACCGTAAACAGCTGTTGCCGCAGCATCTTTAAGCACACTTACCGTTTCCACATCATTCGCGTCGATACCATCGATACTGTTTTCGATACCATCCACCAGGAGCAGCGGGCTTTTACCCTGGTAGGTACCAAACCCGCGGATATATAGCGCTGACCCATCAGCACCTGGCTCGCCGCTGCTTTGGATAGTAACCAAACCCGGAAGACGGCCGGCGAGGCTGTTGGTAAGGCTGGCAGTTGGCGTGCGGAGCAGATCTTTAGACGTTACCGAAGTAAGGGCACCCGTTACATTATTTTTTCGTTGGGTACCATAACCCACCACTACCACATCCTCCAGTAAAGCAATATTCTGCTTTAACCGTACAGCAATAAATTCGCGGGACTGAACGGGCACTTCTGTTTTCAGGAATCCCATCATGCTGAATATCAGGGTAGCGTCTTCAGGCACTTTTATCAGATAGCCGCCGTTTACATCGGTTACCGCTCCATAGCCGCTTCGGCCCTTAACGGTAACAACAACGCCGGGCAAACCTACTCCGCTGGTATCGGTAACCGTACCGCGTACTTCTATGTCTTTAAATGCGTTACTTGTTGCGTTCATTCGTGCACCACTACCAGTTTTTTTAATTGCCCCCGCAAACGCCATACTGCAAAAGGATGTAAGGATGCAGATCATTAAGGCACACAATCCCGCAGCAGGAAAATAAGTGCCTTCTCTATTGTTATATAAAAGTTTTCTCATAATTGATTTTGTTTTTTTTCAGATCAGGATGTTTTTCTGAGTACAACCCGTTACGGACTATCCGTTGCCGGGCAGGATGATGTGGCGATTTTTCTATGTCATAATTATAATCGGCTTACAAGTAATCTTGATTGGTAATATCTCTGCAGATCGGCCCGCTGCTAAAAAACAGGCATGATACAGGCAATCCCGCTCGTTTTATTGAGCACAGTAATTATCTGCACACCAGGATGTGCAGGTCTGAAAATAGATTTTAAAAGCTGTTGGGCCGCTATGGCAATCCGTTAAACACGCAACCGGTATTTATCAATCGCCTATTGGTGCAGGTATATCTACACCTGTATTAACAGCGCTGCCAAAGTTTGGTGAACCATCGGCATTCCAGCTGAGTTGCTGCATGCGTACCGTTCGCGGCTGATCGGGCTTGTTAGCAATGTTGCGCGCATGGTAAATAAACCAGTTTTCAGTTTCGGTAATACCTTTATCGTTTTGCCGGCTACTGGAAAAGAAACCGTTATGACCCGGGCCGTAAACGGAGTTTTTGTCGCTTTTAACAAAAACCTCCTTTTTGTTTATCCAATCACCGGCAACCGAAGGGTCGCCACCCGCTTTTAATTGAATTTGTGCAAGGCAATAGTTATCGCTGCTGTAACGGCTTGCCGAAAAGATGATAAATAACGGGCTTTTAGCATCATGCTGCAAAGAAATAGGCCCTTCGTTAACGCCGGCTCCTAAAAAGGTTGGCTCCCATCGTTCCCAATCGTTGGTTGGCGATGATATTTTTACTCTTGGCCCGCTGAGTGTCCAGGGGTTGGCCATAGGCGCGAGAAAAATGTATTGTTTATATTTTTCAGCAGCATTCTCCCAGCCCGACCAAATGAAATAGTTTTTATCCCCTATGGTTAGTATTGATCCATCTATAGCCCATTCATCACTACCAGGGGCAACTATCTTACCTTTAAATGCCCATGTACCTTTTGTGGGGTCGGCATTGTCGTTTTCGAGAACAAACATCCGGTTACTGTCATTAACGCCGCTCTGTGCAGCAGCAAAGTAGATATACCATTTGCCTGCAAGGAAATGAAGTTCGGGCGCCCATATGTCAGCAGAGTGATCTGTGTTTTGGGGAGGCGTCCATACAACCGTTTCGATGGCAGCTACCAGTTGCGACATTGCACGGGTTTTAACTATAGAAATCCGGTTGCCCTTAGTTGAGAGAAAATAATAGTTACCATCCTTTTGGGCAACAAAGGGATCTGCGTGATCACCGTCGATAACCGGGTTTTTAAAGTATTTAACTTTTGGTGTGGATGGATCTACCTTGGAGGAGGTATCCGCTACAATATTTTTTTTACAGGCCTGAGTTAACATTGGCATGCAAAGAATTAATAATGCAAGTAATCTTTTTCTCATATGATGTTCAAATAGGTTTCAATAAACTGTAATGCGTTAATGGGATCGTAGCTGGATAGATTCAACAGACCGTATTAACTTTATAATTGGTTGACCAAATCTAAACAGGAATATTGCCTGAATTATAGCCTTGGAAAACCCCTTATATCAAAATCAAAACCATGAGAATTATATCTAATTGATAATTAGAAGCTTAATTAATAATTACACTATAAAAATCAAGGCTTATATCATCATAAATGCCAATGTAGATAATATTATTTACCTGCCTTGCTTTAGGTCGTTGCAGTAAAATGATGTTTATTTGTAGTTTTATAATCGATGCCAGTGCCTGTTGCTATTAAATTATTTTCTTTTAAATAGCAAACAGAGCCGCTGACCCAAGCTAACCAATTTCATGATTTGTAAATAACCGATGAAAAGAATTTTTACGATTATAGTATTGTTGATGGCCGTTTCTACCGCCCGTTCATCCAACCCTAAAACCGATAGTTTATGGAAGGTTTTAAAAATAGAACTCGGCCGGGAAGACACTTATATTAAGCGTAAAGAACAGAAAATACTGCTACTTCGGCGGCAATTAACTTTAGTACCTGTCGGTCAATTCCGCCCACGCTATGAACTTTTGTCGCGTTTATTTGATGAGTATAGTTCTTTTAAGTTTGATTCTGCTATCACTAACGTGCGTAGCATGATTGACCTTTCGAAACGGTTTGGCAAAAAAGATGAACTCATAAAAAGCCAAATGGCTATGGGTACGGTACTGCTTAAATCGGGCTTTTACAAGGAAGCTTTTGAAACCGTTTCATTGATTGACACCAATATGCTGTCAAAACGTACAAAACATGAGTTTTTAAACCTTCGGGCCATGTTGTTTGCAGAGATCAGCGCTTATGATAACGACGCTTATTTTTCCAAACGGTATCATCAGGCAGCGCAAAGGGATTACAAGGATGCAGCGCTTATAGTTGACCCCGATGAGTTTCAGAAAACAATTAACCTGGCCTTTGTTGCAGATAAAAAAGCAAAACCTTCTGTTGAATTTTATTACAGGTACTTGTTAAGTAAGCATCTACCGGAACACGATATTGCAATGATAGCAACCCTTATTAGCCACGCATATACCGATGATGATAAACGTTTGCTGCTCACTCTTGCTGCAATTAATGACATCCGTTCGGCTACTAAAGAAACATTTGCCACATTTTTATTGGGCCAGGAGTTTTTTAAACTTAACAGAAATAACGACGCTTATCTCTGCATTCGGGAGGCCCTGGGAAACGCCGCTTTTTATGGTACGCGAAACCGGGCCGCTCAAATTGAATCGGTGCTGCCGCTAATTGCCAGCAGGTTGCTTGAGGAGAAACAACATGAAAAAGACATGTTGTGGATAGGCGTCGCTGTAATTCTGCTGGTTGCATTCGTGCTATTCTTTCAGCTGGTACTATTCCGTAAACAAGTTTTGCGTGTAAAGATTAGTGAGCAGATCATCAAAGAAAAAAATTCAGAACTGGAAGCGGTGAACGGAAAGCTTTGGAAATCTTCCAAAATAAAGGAGGAGTTGATTGGGCTTTTCTTTAAGACGTGCTCATCCTACATAGAAATGCTTGAAAAAGTTAAGCGAAAAACTCAGCACAACATTAAATTAGGTAAATATAATGATGCAACTACGGTGCTTGGCAATGTTCAGATTGAGCATGAGAAAACAGAACTTTATAATACTTTAGACAGAATCTTCTTAACACTTTTCCCAAACTTTGTTGCAGCATTTAATTTACTTTTAAATAAAGAGGATCAAATACGGCTAAAAGAGGGCGAAATGCTGACAGCAACTTTACGAATCTTCGCGTTGATCCGCCTTGGGGTTACTGACATTGAAACCATTGCCAAAATCCTGGATTATACGGTGAGTACTGTTTACACCTACAAAGCACGTGTAAAAGCCAAAGCATTAGTAGCACCGGATCTTTTTGAGCAAAAAATCATGGAAATAGAATTTACTGATGATGAATAATTTTTAGAAGTGATGGCACATCTGCCGGCATCCGGCATTACATCGAAGTGAAGCGTAAATACTGAAAGGGCTTAAAAAAGAAACTCGATTGGTATCGCTTTTGTCGGGATGGCAGGATGATTACCCTACCCCTTAAAGGGTTGATTATAAAATAGTTATTAGCTTCCTTATGAAAATGGTAACCGAATGGGTCTCATTTTATTAGAACTCATTTGATTGCATTTTATACCACAAAGCACTTGTAAAGAATAGTCAATGAACTTGTTATACAAATATAATGAATGTTTTTGATTATAAAAGCATGTTTAACCTGTCATCGTTTTTTTCTGTGCTAAGAACACACCTTCCCTTAATCATCATGTAAGCAACCGAAAGCGCTTAGCCGGATAAAATGTCAAGGCCGGGCAAGCCGCTAAAAAACAAAACACAATTGCCCGCTTGTATAGCCTTGACGTTTTACTCCGGCGTGGGCTACCTTCGCGGCTATGGTGATTGAGGGGAACCCATTGCTTTTTCTGCAAACGGCAAATGCGGTTTGCTTTTGCAACGAGGCTGGCGGCGTAAGAATGGAGCCGCTTGCCTCATTGCTTCTTTTTTCACCGGCCTAACCGTGATTTTAAAAGATTATAGTCATAGCCTTTCCTATTCCCTGGTTTATCTGCAAAAAACACGGGATAGCATTCAGCAAGACCCATAAAAAAGCCCTTGTTAAATTCCTCAAAATCCTCCTTTAAAACTGTAATTATATTTTTGTTATCCAACATCCAATTAAGCAAACTATCATCCTGAATATTGTTCATCATAAAACAATCGCCTGTCTGCTCATCATGAATGAAAAAATGCGGTTTATGTTCTACAGTAATCACTTGGCTACCAATAATTACCTCTACCGAAGTTTAAGGCGGTCTTTGTGAAAAGTTAACAGGAATGACAGTGAGGGTCGTTCCAAACTGTATCTTGATGATTGCATGAAAAATTTAGTTGGCTTTTCTTTTAAATATCTAAGCCAGTATAAAAGATATATGTGGTTGTAAGGGAAATCGACAAGTAACGGCAAAGCTTTCTGCCATAGGGTAATTATGGTTGCTTTCGCCTCGTTCCAAACCCGCCAATCCCGATATTCATTTTTATAAGTAAGAGGCCGCATAATCTCATACATTGTTTTACTTATCGCATTTAATTGTTGTTGGAATGGGTGATTTTCGCTTGGATTAGGTTCTTTATCGGGAAGACAAAAATTTGAAAAGGCACCTAATTTTAATCCGCCCCTGTCGGTCTTACCATGAAATGGAATAAGTAATGGGTAGTGGCGATCACGGTAAATGTCCGGTGCAAAACATAAAGCATAAGCATACACGAAACTCTCTCCGGTTTTTATTGAAAATTTCTTATCGATTTGCTCTCGTAATTTGGGGAACCTTGATTTGCCGAACCCGATGAGGCTTCGGTAAAAAGTGCCATGCGTCGGTTTAGCCGCTACGTTAATATGTTGGCTTGATACATGATGTAAAGGAATTTTCGGCCGGTTTCATCGTTGTAAAAACTCGGCCAATACAATTTCTGACAATCAAAGGTTTGGCTAAGCCAGGTTAGATTAAACAGGCCAATGAAAGCATGAAAACAAAGTTTTTCTTCCGGCATCCCGCAATTACAGCCAATATGCAATTCCTCTTTTTCAACGTGGAGATACAAATAATACATTGAATCATCGTTTAATTTAAGTCTTACCGTAGCTATACCGCTTTCGAAACTTAGAAACTCATCTTGGTTACCCATGTAAACTTTGCGCCCTTTGGGTGGATCATAATGCCTATACAACTCATCGCGGGTCAAAAGCTGATCGGGCTGTGTTAAAGGTATCGGATAAAAGAACAGGTCGGTCGGAATAATGACAGCCTCTTTTTTTATTTTTTTGGCAGCCATCGTCAGTCCTTTTTTTCGTTTAGTGTATAAATATTTTGAGTGGTGTCCTCGCCAACTTTTGTACGCAAGTTATTGATCCAGTCAAGACAGAGGTTTTCTGCCAAATTCACAAAGGCATCAACCCGTTCCAGTATTTTGATGGCAACGTCCTTGTCAACTTTAAAATCCTCTGCATAGCGGGTGTCTCCGTAGCTTTCGCGAAGTAATCTATCTGTTGGCCTGTCCTTAGGGCAAACATACCTTTCCCCAAGCCTAAGCAAAAGTTTACAAGGAGAATAAAAACCATTCCAAGACTTAGCACGTTTAAAAGTTTTAAATTCCCGTCAATGAGCACATAGTCCGTAATTTTTTGTACGTAAATTGCGAAGCTCAATCCTAGTATGGTATAGAATATGGAACCAACAAATGCCTGTATCATCACTGCCCGATGTGGCCTAATTAAGAAAATAAATCTTTTTAAAGAAGAGTGTTTTTTGTCGCCGGGCTCAAAAAATTCGTTTGGTTGTAAAACGATCAAAATATTGGTCCATGTCTTAATGAAATCTTCGAGTAAGACATTGTTTATTGTCCCATCTGCCGGATCCATAATTTTGACATGGGTCTTACTTAATCGATAAATAACCACAAAGTGTGATAAGTTATCTTTTATTTTCAAGTGAGCAATTGCTGGAAATTGGATATTTGGTAACGTTTCAAGGGGAACTTTAACCCCCTTTGCATAAAAGCCCAATTCCTTTGCGCCTTCGATAAGTCCATAGAGATTTGTGCCTCTCTTATCTGTCCCGGAAATATATCTTACTTTGGAAATAGGTAGTTTTAAATTATAATAAGCCGCTATAGAAACTAAACAAGCTGGTCCGCAATCTGTAGTATCGTGTTGTTTTACTTTTATACCTCTTTTCATGTATAAGGAATAGGTGGAGAAATTTTAGCTAAAATAACGTTTAATAGAAGATTACCGTCATTTATTGAATATTACACTTTCATTCAAATCTGTGTAAAAGCAGAGGAAGTTAATTTTCGGACATTACAAAGAACACTGATATTATGAATTTGAAAGCGTTTGGACTTATGATAAGCTTTAGATATAAGCAAAAATATATATGCAGAAAGCACTGAATGAAGATCGGGACGGCGATATGTTTACTTTTTGGTCAACTATCGCTTAGAGTTTGTAGCCAGATCCGCAATAGCAAGGGTTCCTCCTGTATTATTAGCCGACCCTAGAGAACGAGAAAATATGCCGGATTACTATCCAGCTTTGTTATGATTTTCAAATATTTTACTTCTTTTTTTGACCAGGTAACCCCACCCGTTTAAGGGTTCGTGTGGCTTCCTCTAATTTTTTGATAAAGAATGGATCGTTGGCGTGGCTTTTAACATTATCACTAACAGTCCCCGGACCAAAACCTTTTATCGTTTTCAATTTTTTCTCTACAGTAGGCATACTTACTCCTTTCATATCGCAATATTCAAATATAATTAATCACTTCTGTTTTACCAAAAGCGCCTCGTAATTGACCGTGTTGGGCTGAAACACATGCCATACGTCATCCTTTAATCCATACACATAATCCATACACATCAAAATCTTGCTAATTTCATCCCACAAACCCGCTATTCCCATCTGATATAGTCGGGTGCGGGCTGTTGCACTACCTTTGCATAAATATAATGGATACCATAGTGATTGCAAAACTCGACAATGGTGTTAGCCACGGTTGCAAAAACTATGTCCCTATCTTCGTTATTACTTACCACAACATCATCTGTTTCGCCTGAATGTGGGTCTTGATCGCCAAACTCTAAATTATAAATTGGCGGTTCTGAATTGGTGATTTTTGTAAACATGAGAATTTTTTTTAATTCGTAATTTGGGCCATCACTATAAAATTCATAGTCTTGAAAGTCATTACTGTTATTATATGGATAGCGTTCTATATTCATGTTGTTTCATTCAGGAATTAATCGATCTCAAAAATAATAATTACTTAGCCCATTTCTTTGTAACTGTAGCTTTACTCTTTAATTTTTTAAACTTATAATTTGCCAACTTACTTTCTTCAGCGGCCTGTTTGGCTTCAAGTGCGGCCTCAATTAGTTCTTGCTGCTCTTCAATATGGGTCTTTGCAACTTTGAGCAACGAGTCCGCATTGTTGATATAAACACTATCGATGTACCGCGCCGTTTTAGGATAAAGCCCCTGTACAATGATGTATTTGTTTTTGTCGTCCGCTCTCCGGCCGTTCTCTATCCATAGACTAATGGTGCTTGCAAGCAAGATCAATATAGCAAGTGCCATACAGAGTATTATTTTGATCACAAATTTCGATTTAATGTCAAACTGCAGGGTGGTTTTGACTTGTACCTCTGTGGGTATCGCCCTGATCTGTCCGTCAAATCCGTTCAACTGCTTGCCAAACTGTTCCAGCTGTTTACTATAGTCCAGTATGCGCATATTATTGGATTCTGTAACCTGAGTTGCCAGTTCCTTAATTTTTGATGGTAAGGCGTTTAAACCAAGTTCCTCAATTTTTGACTGTCGTTTTTCAAGGTCTATAACTTTTTTAGCCATGCTATCTATGATTTCTTGCTGCATTTTATTTTCTTCGTGCGTTTCCATGTCTTTAATGATTTTTGTTGTTCATTAATCTTTTACTTACTACTTGCTAATGCCCTGGCTTTGGTCTTGATCGTTACCCTGACCCTTTCTTTTTTTCCTGCGATAGGGTTCAGGTTCAAGTGTGATTGTCGGAATGCCGCCAAACAAATCAATTACGGACTGATGGCCGGATTGCTCTTTAACCGGCTCCCTGTTTATTACTTCCCTAAGCTGCTGTGCTAAGGATGGGCGTTGATCTTCGGCCTGTTTCTGCTGTGCCTGCTGCTCGATCTGATTGCTTAACCTGCCATAGCTTAAACTACGGTCAATCTCTGACCCTTTAAACTTATAGTCGCCTTTACTGAAACTGATGCCCTGTTTCTCCAATGTGCCGCTTTTGTATTTGAACTGCATACCGATGCCTTGCTTTAACAATTCCTGTTTAAGCTCTGCCATACTGGTAACCTTTTGGCTTACTGCCTTAATGGTGTCATATAATTCATATTTCAGCGTATCAATGCCTTTTAATTGCGGTCGATTAACTTTTCCCTTACCCTGTCCGATATGCATGCCATGCTTTAAGGTTAGCTCTTTGCTGATCTTAATATTTTTCAGGTGCTGGAAACTATCAGTAATGGTTTTACCCTCGTTATTAACCCGGTTATAAACGATATGAATATGCGGGTGCGCCCGGTCTTTATGTTTAACGATCAGTAACTGCGTGTCCTGTATTTTCATTTGTTGCAGGTACTCTTTGGCAATGCTCACCATTTTTTCATCGTTCAACTTATCTTTATCTTCAGGGCTCCAGCTTAATGAAATATGCCCTACCGCCTGACCCAAGCCGGGGTTCATCTTTCGCTGCATATTAAAATCAGCGATGATGTGCGCTGTCTTATCGGTGCGCACACCATCAGCGTACAGTATAGCCGCCTCTTTTTTCAGGACGTTATACTCAATACAGCCGCCAAAGCTTTTGCCGGGTTTAGGTATCTTGCCGATCATCGCTGTTAAAATAATTTAATGCCTGGTCTATTTCTATTAGCAGGTTACCGCATTTAATGGCAATCGTCAAGATGCCGTCCCGGTGGGCAAGTTTGGTTAACTGGTTCAGGTTATTGGCCATTCCTGTTAACATCCGCATGATCTGTAAATCCTCCGGCTTTAAACGTGCCATTACCTTTGCGGCTCTTGCCGCCGCTCTTATCCAGTCGCTTAATCGCATACCTGCGTCCTTTGCTTTTGCTGCAACATAAAAACGCTCGGTAGCGGTTAGCCTGACTTTGACATGCGTTTCGCGCCTCACTCTGACTTTGGGCCTGCCGCCCTTGTGTTTGGGTTTATCGGTTTTTACCGATGATTTTTCGTTGGTTTCCATACGCCTCTCTGTCTCTTAATCCATCACTTTTTTCATTTTTCTTTTTGCCGACCATCGGGAGCAAAAAGCAAGTTTGCCGGCCAGCCGAAGGCTCGGGCGGAGTATTTGGGTACCAAATACACAAACTTGCTTCTTATCGGCAAATGCCTTTTGTTAACGGCCTCCGGCCGGTATAGACAACTATACAGCTGTGCCGCTCTTTTTACCAAAGCTTCGCTTTGGTCTTCGTCCGTTGCTTTTTCCGATGCTTCGCATCGGAGTTGCTTTTTTTCGTCACTTGGCGTTGCCCTCCAATAGCTTTTCAATGTCTTCTAACTTGTAATAAAGCAGCCCGCCGATCTTGGTATAACGGAGCGTTCCATTAACTCTTAAATTCTGTAAGGTGCCGGGCGAAATGTTTAATAGCTTCCTTACCTCGTAGCTTTTCAGCCACTGTTTACTTTGTCCCTGACCGGGTTTTATAAGACCCTTGATCTCGCCTAATAAATTCTCGATCTTACGTAAATCATCCTTGGTGATAAATTCGATGTTCATCTTTCCCTCCTTAATCTTTAATTTTTTGTTGCATGATTTTGAGCACTTCGCTCATTTTGAAATACACCCTTTTGTGCAGGCGCAAAAAAGGTAATCCCTTTTTCATCCAGTCCGTGACAGTCACCAATGACACCCCCAACTCGTCCGATAGTTCTTTTTTGGATAATAGCCGTTCATTGACCTGTGTCGGCGGGCTATAGCCTTTCTTAAAATGTTCCTGTAATTCTGCCCTGACTGCATCCCTGACGCAATGACTTAGGGCATCGTAATTGATTATTTCCATGCCGCAAATGAAAGCAGAAAAGCAGCGCAAGGCTGACCTCCAAAAATTTGGAGGTCAAATTGGAGTGGTTATTGGAAAGATTAATAAACAACTAATGGGTTATAATTCAGTTAGTTGTTAAATGATGGGGATTATTATATAGTTTGTAAAGTAGTCTTTTTACAAACTTCTTTTTTTCGCCGGAACGATAATAAAGAGCTTGTCTTTTTGAGGTATGTCCTTATACTTGGTAAGATCGGCGTTATTCTCCGGCGGGAAATAACGTTTAACGCTCTCCATGCTGATTTCTTTACCTCCGGCTCTAAAGTACTTAGCAATCATTACTCCAAATAATCAGCGTGGTAGCATTGGCCAGTTCTTTATTATCGTCCAGTTTTAGTTCCCTAATCTGTAACATCAGGTGATAGAGTGTTTTATGCCTACCCACGCGAATGTCGATATAGTCTTTAGTTTCCAGTTCCCGAAGTTTTTTATTTTCCTCTTTAAGCTTTTTGTTTTCAGCGTTCAGCTTTGCAATTTCTTCCAGTTGGCGTTTGATTGTTTCCTGATCGATGGATTGAATGAACCATTGGTCAATTGAGTTCAGGTATTCCAAAAACTCCTGCAATTGTAAGCGGTTTTGACGTTCCCGCACATGCTTTGAGGTATAACGGTCTTTATTAATAAGCTCGCTGATCGCATCAGTGATAATTTGCTTGACGTGAACAAAAAACTCCTGTTCATTTGCATCTGAGTAACGGCCCAAAAAGAAGTTAAGATGGTATTGATAAAAAGGTTCGTATTGCTCTTTATTTTTCTTATACAAACGAAAAAGGAAGTGATTGTCTTCGTTGCCTTTCGTCCACGGCAAAGGGAAACCAACATCATTGGTTTGCTGATCGAAGTCGAATAAAGCTCTATGCTTAAAATACTGTGGCCTCATAGCGCTTTGGTAGATTAATAATAAATCAAGCTAATAGTCAACTGGCCTTAAACAAGGCTTCTATTTTCTCCGTATTGGTACTGCTGGTAAAGCCAGTCTATATACTTAGCTAATTCCTGTTTAACAGCGTTTTCATCGTCCTGTTTTTTAGGATTAAGCCGTTATGGGTTAATACAATGCTTTCATCCGTACCTAAATTAACAAGTGTAGTTAAATAGCGGTCGTATAAGTCGTCCGACAGAAAAATCCATCGGGTGGGTTCTTAACGTCGTAGCTTGCAAGGGCTTTGATCGCTTCCAGTCTATTAAATTGTTCTTCCTGGTCATCTTTTGGAAAGCCTATAAAATCTAAAACTATTTCGTGATTATTGATGCGCAGATTGTCTATTTCAACGCCGAGATCGCTTAGTTTGCCTACGAACGAGGTTAATTTATATTGCTCGAATAACAAGTTTACAAGGTGCTTTTTCATAGTGAACGATTTTATAGATAAAGCTACCGAAACAGTTATTAAAAACAAAACCCTGCACTTTTAGGTGAAGGGCTTTGTTTTAGCTTTTGTGGTTAGGCTTGCAGCCGCTTACTAAGCTGCGCCATATCATCTGTTAATTTGCTTTCTACCACCTTAGCATAAATTTGTGTTGTGGTTAGTTTGCTATGCCCTAACAATTTACTTACAGTTTCTATAGGTACGCCATTGGTCAATGTTACCGTAGTGGCAAATGTATGGCGGGCAATATGAAAGGTAAGGGGCTTGGTAATATCGCACGTATCGGCAATTTCCTTTAAATAGCTGTTCAGTTTCTGATTACTTAGCGTTGGCAATACCTTGCCCTCGGCTAATGCTTGTGGATGCCCTTTGTATTTTTCAATGATCGCTAAAGCTTTAGGTAACAAAGGCACTCTTACAGGTTCGTTTGTCTTTTGCCTGTTGGTAGCAATCCAAATGTTGTTAGCGGATTTCTCTACCAGGTTAGCTGGTGTTAAATTAAACACATTAATATAAGCCAGTCCTGTATAGCAACTGAAAACAAAAAGATCTTGAACTACCTGTAACCGTACAATGTTGAATTTCTTGGCTTCAATCCTTGCCAATTCGTCTTTGGTTAAGTATTCCCGTTCTATCTTATCAAATTTCAACTGGTAAGCGTGAAAGGGGTTGCGGTCTATCCATTCCAATCTAACGGCAAGATTAATCATCTTGCAAAACCTTTCAATGTGTTTCATCAGGCCATTGTTATTAAGGGCTTTTTGGCCTTTCTCCGGCGTTCTGTTGCGCAGGTAGTACTCGAAGTCCGTAATAAACTTATAACTCAACTCGGACAGGTATTTATCGCTGGTCTTAAACCGCTCTTTGACGAACTCTTTAATATACTTCTGCGTAGTATAATAGTTCTTCATCGTACCTGGTTCCAATAGCTGCCCTTGATCGGAGTTATGATACTCCATTAATTTACAGAGTGTAAAATCGGCCTGATCGCCCCCGGTAACTTTTTCTTTTAAGAGTTCTGCGGTGATAAACTTCTTCTGTAATAAGAGCTGTTGGTAGCTGTCGATAATTCCGGCCTTAAATTGGTCAAGGTACTTATTCAGTTTAACGGTTTCTTCCCGGCTTCCCTTTGCCATTCCTTTAGTAGCGTTCCAGTTATTTTTCTCAATAGAGCGTTTAACAGAAATTTCGATACGTTTGCCGTTTACTGTAATGCGGGCATAAATCGGTGATTTTCCCGCTTGGGTGGTCTTTTGCTTTTTAAGATAAAAAGCAACGCCAAAGGTGTTGTTTGTGGTACTCATAGCTATTTCAATTAATAATTTACAAAAGCATGGTTTTGACTGATTTGATATGTCCCTTGAAAAAGGGGCACCGGCTTGAATAAAAAATAGGTATCAAACCGCATCAAAACAGGTCAAAATAAACTAATCAATTAATTGACTATCAGTACGTTATAATGCTTTTGGTGACCCAAACGTAAGAATTTAAAATGGGTAACCGAATAGGTCTCATTTTCTTTGGTTTTACTTGAATAACTTGGGTTGGAATAAAAAGAAAAACCCCTTAAATCATACGATTTAAGGGGTTTTCGACTCGATTGGTATCGCTTTCGTCGGGATGGCAGGATTCGAACCTGCGGCCTCCACATCCCAAATGTGGCGCGATACCGGGCTACGCTACATCCCGTTCCCGATTGGGTTTGCAAAAGTAGGATTTTAAATCAACTTGCAAAACTTTTTTCTTAAATAATTGAAATTCTTTCTCTAATAATTTCATTAGCAAAAGTTTACACTTAAAGTCGCATTATAGCACATGGTGTTTTATACCTTAAATACACCGTACGAGGTTTTAAATATTATTTTACTGTAAAAGTAAATACCTGCCTTGCCAAACGGCCATCAATATCTATACCCTCGGCTATAACTTTATAACTACCAGGCTGATCTGCGGTGAAATAAGATACACCGGCCTTACCATCATCGGCAGTAACCACGTTTGGATTCCAGTATATAGTAGATCGCAGATCGGGTGTTTTACTGCCATTTGCTGGTTTATCGTATATGGGTGAATAAAATTCACGCTGCAGGCCATAACCACTAACTGTTATACGGCCAATATTGGTCGCAGGCGTATTATCAGGCGCGGTACGTCCATTTTTTAGGGTAACTACAATTACGCCCCATGCACCTGCATCACCATATATAGCAAGCTTATAATCAGATTTAATTATTTCAACAGCTTCAACATCAGATGCGGGGAGCTCATAAAGGGTACCGGGTTCTACAGCTGTACCATTTAATATTACCATCATAGGTATTCCGTCTTTATGCATTATAGATGATCTGCGGCCGACCCTGTAAACTATCTGCCTGTTCATCTTGTCTGTTTTTAAATAGATACCCGCTTTACCATAAAAGGCCTGCGTTAGATTGCTGTATCTTACAAGATCCTCTTTCCTTATAACAATATCCGCATCACCTACACCCAATTTACTGGAGTTCTCTATCTTATTCTTATCTATAGCTAATTTAGTTTTGTCTTTAATTTTAACCTCTTTTAGCATAATGGTGTTACCACCAAGATCTTCGATATTTTCAAAGCGCTTTTGTGTGTTTTGTAAATAACTGACGAAGGTATCTGAAAACACATCTCCCCTATCTTTAGGAAAGCTGATACTTTGCGGTACCGGGCGATCATTAAGTATTATTTTTACGTCCTCGCTATTTTTTGCATTGGTAACTTTTACTATAAATTTTGCGTCTTCGTTGAACATAATATCTTTAAATATAAAGGTACCATTTACATCGGCAATTGTATCTAAGGCTAACGGCCCCTGTAATGTATACGCGTATAAGCTAACTTTTCCATTGGGGATAGGTTTATTACTAAGCGTTTGTACAGAACCACTGATATCAATAGTTTGTTGTGCCTGGTACTTCAGCACAGGTGTAGCATTATTCTTAATATCAGCCCAGCTAAAGCGGCGCCAGCCCTGGGTTAACAGCAGATTATCCAACTGGCGAACTTTACTTTCATTCTCGTTATTAAAATAATAGTTAGGATCCTCTATATATCCTTTAAGGTCGGATGTTAGCAGCAGGTTTGCATATATACTATTTTGATGGTCTTCATCAACTTTT
>Ga0247734_1000644_pt1 | contig 29382 bp, 31 predicted proteins | sample UWRJL103311B2_FD_180933 | JGI IMG/M metagenome (GOLD analysis project Ga0247734, IMG submission 180933) | Plant litter microbial communities from Arlington Agricultural Research Station in Wisconsin, United States - UWRJ-L103-311B-2 | ecosystem: Environmental > Terrestrial > Plant litter >...
CATCCCCCGTTCTTAACCTACCTCCTCCCCTCCATGACTTTCCCCCTTCGCCAAAGACCCCCCTCCAGTCGCAGCACGACTCTCGAAATCCATGAAAATGCCGTTCCACACCTAAGTTACTCGTCCTCCTCCTCCATGTCCACATCTCCTAGCTCCTCACCACCAACCTCTCCCATCACCAGCAATCTCAAAAGCCTACTTCACGCGGCTCTCCAACAGACCCAACTCTCACCGCAGCCTCGCCAGACACGGCTAGAAACCACTCAGCGAAGTACACTACGGTGTCTCTATTGTGCAACCGACATAGCATTCACCAGCCAGATTGTAAGTAAAGGCTTCACCGGCCGCCACGGAAGAGCCTACCTTGTTGGTCCACCAGGTCCATATTCAAGTCCCAGCGCACCCGCCAAAACTGGTGAGCTATCCAACATCCGCATTGGACGCTCCGTCAATCGCGAGCTCTTGACTGGCACCCATGTCGTAGCAGATGTAATGTGTATGATGTGTGGAAACTGTTTGGGTTGGAAATATGTGGATGCGAAAGAGCAGGCTCAACGGTACAAGATTGGGAAGTTCATTTTGGAGACGAAGAGAGTAGTTTTGTGCACAAACTGGGAGTTTGGGGTTGTAAAAGAGGAAGAGGAGGACGAGGAGGGAATGAGAGTGGATGAGCAAGAAGCGGTGGTTTTTGACAGTGAAGATGAGGATGAGTGTGAAGATCTCTTTTCGGGGGTCTGGGACTCGGAGATTGCGATTAAGAGGAGGATGAAGCGAGTTAGGAAGAACGGCAATGGGAAAGCTTGAGGTCAAAGGAGTGATAATGCTTGATGGTACAGTAATGAATGGTATGGATATTACAAGTGGACCTCGAGCTAAGGGTTGTGGCAGGACAACAGGATCATACATGTGGCGCAATATCTCAAGCACTTGGGCGGATTTATCTGGATTTTTGTTTTTGGCTGCATGGGGTACTTAATATGGGCATGAAACGGCAGGTTTAGTAGCTTCGTACTCCTCTCATTCTATCAGCGGCGTAACTTGGATTTAGTTTAGCATCAGATATACCCCATTGATTTTTTAGTTTTAATATATAATACCCTACTCCTTAGTAAATTATTACTGCCTCTTACAGCTCCTTCCTCTTCCTGGAAAAGCTTCTACTATTTCATGTGAATCAGTCAGTTTCCTTGCGAAGAATCTATAATCAAAGTATACAAGACTGCATCAAAACACAATACTTTCCACTGCATAAACCAAGTAACATACCGGTAAAGGATGGTAAAATGATTTCAAAGCGCCTAAGAAACTCAAGGGATATGCTATAGAACAGAAAAGATGAGCAGCCAAAAAAGAAAAAGAAATTCTCTACAGAATTTATCCAATCTTCACTAATCCCGAGAAGAAATCTATATAATATAGTCTCAGATAATAACCTACGAATCAATGCAATAGTATCGGATGTTTATTTGTGAATGTGAGGACAGGTTTTCAAATGAGGAGGAAAAGATGGAAAGGGGGAAGCTCGATTATCACTCTGTCAAAATAGTCACGACTTCTCTGTTACCACTTTCTTGTTGTTGTTGTCATTTACAGACTCACAAGGAGAAACTATCAGAAAACCATACTTCTATATTTTTGAAGAACAACATTCAAGTAAAATAAGATGGTCTGCTTTTAAGGACCCTATGTTCTAGAGTTTACAGAAAGCTCAGTGTAGTTTCCAAGTTTGGCAATATCAAAATAAACACCATACTGAAGGAAGGTGCTGCTGACACAAATTCACTTTAAATTCAGCATGAAGTTCTTTTCCATTGAATACTGGTTAAAAGACGCGTTGGGCTTTGTATTTTTCAATATCATTCACTACACCCCAGTTTGTCGCGAGATCAATATTTATACACCTGCAGCTGCCAATATCTGCCACAACCGGCTGTTTTCATTACCAAAACTTCCAGATGGCCGTCTCATGGTCTTCGCATTAGTTGGACATTTACACCCCAATTTCCTTGACCAAAAATAGACAATCACCAAACCACGCGATTGTCCTTTCTACACTAAGTGAAGAGTAAAGAGCGGCATTCAACCTCTGCTTTCAAAGCAGGGAGCGGTCAAACTCCCCATACTAAACACCCACACCTACTGTCATAATGTGCGGAGTAACGCTTGTGTACCATAAGTGTGGTCACTATGGACATGTGCGCTTGGAGTTTTGCGGAGAGGATCCACGTCCATCCATAGATTACAAAGATCTCGAGCGCCTAGTGAGCTTAGGTTGTGTTAAGGAATTTATGATAGAGTACCAAAGATGGTGCGGGTTGACTAGTGATAATTTTGTAAGTGAAAATTCTGTCAGTTGCTTGCGCGTTCGTCTCGATGGATTAAGTGTGTCCATAGATTTTATTTCGCGAGTAGCCTAGATTCACATCTTAGATTCACCGCCATTTTTGCGTTTCTTCTTCCCTATCAATCTACTAGTCTGCTACTAATCAAAGGAATCAGAGGACGTCCTTAAAGGAAAGAGTGTGAAAAATCAGGAGGGACTGCGGGCTAGTTCCAGAAACTTGGTGCAGCCCACTTTGCAAACTTGACATTTTCTTAGAGTCTCTAGAACCGGTCTGCAGAGTTACTAACTTTGTGGCAATCAGGAACTGCCTCCAATGGTATTCGCTCCCAGGTTATGCAGACAATGCAGAGACGACAAGCGGAAGACAGCGAGAGAGAAAAGGCCGGAAGACCCAGACTACAACAAGCGGTATGACTGGAAGGCACAGAAGGAGATCAAGCCAACATATTCAGAAATGGTAGAGAAGGAGATAATTCAAGCAGTAGAACACCCGTACGACTGGGGACAGTGTTCGAAGCCATGGAAGGATCCGTATGCTGAGAGTGACAAGGAGTGGCAGCAAATGGAGGATGTTGATGAGGACACTTGGAGAGCGAGGAGAAATGAGGTTATAGGTTGGGAATGAGGTTCCATTTACGAAAGTGATGGGTCTGGTGGCAACATCGGACGTTGCTATACGTTACCGCTCGTTACTGCTTGACATATTGACCGAGACTTGTCATAAGATCCAAGCTTTTGCTACCATAACTCCAGTGGTATGATAGATTTCCCAAGTATAATCAAAGGTCTATTTTCCTATTCCAAGTCATGCGTTCATACAGTCAGCATAGGCTCTTGTTATCCTTCTCCAGTCAACAACTAACAGTAATTAAATTAGTAAAAGTTGTTTTGCGACAGAGAATGATTAGTATAGATCACCGTGCCCAATAAGCTGATAACTAGAAAGTTAGCTAATGGATAACTCTATACGATACAATAAACAAAAAGCGAATATAACCCAAGTATACATTGTAGAGTCTTATGCAATGGGAATAATTTAATATTTAGTAAGGCTATATGTTAATATTTATGTGAATACTTCGTATTTATTCAGAAATTGGAAAGCACGTGGTTACATTTGCCGTGTCCCGACCCCGTCTTTCTGTGAATTGACACTAGTCTACTTCCGGTTATAGCTGCTTCCTTCCTGCTTACTTAATCCCCTTTCTTACAAAGAAACCTTCTGCCTGCCACCTTCATCTTCTTCAGTTAACAAACACTCACAACAATCACCTTCATTCATCTCACAACTCATCGTTCCAAACCACACCACAACGTTATAGGACACATATAAAGGTCTAGTCGGAAGCGTATACTTCAGGTCCAAAATTTGCAACTGCGGTGGCTTGGAAGAAAGGGTGGAGCGGGGTGGAAAGTGAATCCGATTGCGATCGCTCACTATTGTGGTGGTTTGCTTTTGTCGAGGTCTCGTGGAGGAACCAACAATCTCCACACAACGCAGCTTGCTGCAATCTTGTACATCATTTTCTTTCCTTTTCAAGATCGTTCCTCGTTTCAGAAGAATTACCTCAGTGCTTGCAATCAGATTTGTTCAACTCGTTCTCTTGAGCGGAAAAAAGAAGAAAGAACTCTTAAAATCTCTGCAACAGTCGCTTCGCAAGAACACATTACATCCCCTTTCCCTTACTACTGATCATTAAACACATCGTGTGTTATCCAGTGCTTTGGACCCTCATCGCTCTCCTCTAGCTCAATCAGGAGCTTTTACAACTTTACCATTACAACAATTCACTATTTGACAAGATGGCGTCTTCCGTTTTTTTCAAGTTCAAGTCTCAAAAGGACCCTCAACGAGTGGAATTTGATGGTACTGGTATTTCTGTCTTTGAGCTCAAACGTGAAATTATCATCAAGAGCGGCCTTGGTGACGGTACAGACTTCGATCTAGTTATCTATAAACAGGACAGCAATGAAGGTGAGCGAGTCGGTCCCTACCGATACTAATGAATACTAACACTTCTGCAGAGTATGACGATGATACAGCAATCATTCCTCGTTCTACCTCCGTTACGGCTCGCCGGATGCCACCAACCAAGCCTGGGGCAGGACGTGCCGCCCGATATATGATAGGCAAGATGCCTAGCGCTGTAAAGAACTCACGCAAGGAGGCTGCATTCAAGCCCAATACTAAGACTAAGCCTACAACCACTCCCAACCTTGCCTCCATGATCACCGAAAATATGACTGAAGAGGAAAAGATGGCGGCTATGTTCTCGGCTCAGAATGAACAATGGAAAGCTCAGCAAGAGGAGATGGCTGTGTAAGTTGTTCCTTCGCATAATATAAATTTCAGTACTAATTACCCTTTATAGGCAAACCAAAGTTAGCTTTAATAAGACTAATGTCAAGGTTCCAGATCACGACCCACCTCCAGGCTACGTATGTTACAGATGTGGCGAAAAGGGACATTGGATTCAAGTTTGCCCTACGAATGATGATCCCACCTTCGAGAACAAGCCCAAGATTAAGCGTACAACTGGTATTCCGAGATCGTTTTTGAAAACTGTAGAGAAGCCAGTTGCTGTTGTGAATGACGGTACAGTGGATGATACTAAGGGACCATCGGGTGTGATGATAAATGCGGAAGGCGAATCTGTTATTTGGGAGCCAGATACCAAGGCATGGCAAAAGTTCCAAGCAAAAACAAACGCTTCCGCTGCCGCGCAAGAGGCTGCCGCGTTGGGAGACAAAGAGTTGCAGGATAGAGGCTTGGAGTGCCCCTTGGACAAAAGACAATTTCTAGATCCAATGAAGACGCCGTGTTGTGAGAAGACTTATTGCAATGATTGCATCACTAATGCGCTGATTGACAGCGATTTCGTTTGCCCTGGTTGTCAAACTGATGGGGTCTTGATTGATGACCTTATCCCTGACACTGAGACGTCTAAGAAAATCGATGCTTATCTTGTAGAGAAGGAGGCAGCTAAGGCTGAGAAAGCTAGATCTAAGAGTCCAAGTGTGAAGCCCGAAAGTCCACCAGCTAAAAAGGCAGCATCACCAGCGCCTACTACCGCGAAGTTCAATAAAGCAGCATCACCTGCCCCAAAGCCGAAGAAGGGCACATCACCTGCCCCAGTATCTAAGGCTAAGTCTAAATCTCCCGAACAAGTCACATCACTCAGGAATTCTAAATCACCAAATCCCGAGATAGCACTTGCTCAAGGAAAGAAGCGAGCAGCAGAGGACCAACTTCAGAGTGCCCCTAAAATCCCTAAAGGTCCCAAAGCAATGCAACAAAAGGAGTCACAGCAGCAACAGGCTATGATGAACGGTATGAATGGTATGAATGGGATGCCAAATATGGGGTTTCCTATGATGCCTGGATTTGGTAACAACAATTTCGGCGGGATGCCTATGATGCCTGGTTATGGGATGGGTATGCCAAATGGTATGATGATGAACCCGATGATGGGAGGTATGAACAACTTTGGCGGGTTTCCTAACATGAACGGGATGAACGGCTATGGTGCAGGAGGGTTTGGAGCCATGGGAGCTATGGGAGGAATGGGAGGAATGGGAGGAATGAGTAATATGGGAATGATGAATAACAACGTAAACATGGGTAGAGGAGCACCCATGAATATGAATGGAGGTGCAGCTGCTGGGTTCTCAAATCAACAGAGAACAGTTTTTGCTGAGCCTTTACCTAATGAAGAAGATAATGCGTATTTCCGCCAGCCAGTCAATCCTCACAGACATCAGGGTAGGCAACGAAAAGCTAGACCCAGCGACTACAGAGAGGTTTAGATGTTAGAGCTCTTGCTTTCGCTGTCTTGCACTTCTTGATATTCTATTCCACTTATTTCGAAGCATTTTGACCACCCATGGTCAGGGGCGTTTGGTTGGTTTGTACGACCACGGTACTTATTCTATTATACGATTTCACGAGTTACTTACAGCATGGCGATGGCGTTTGGAAGGGCGGACTGGACATCGTTGCATTTCACGGTTCTGAGCATGGGCATTAAGCTGGTCTCACCGTCCGGAGATAGGATTGTTCCATTGTTTAGGAAATCCTGAATATTTTTATGTAGAAATACTAAATTACACCCCATTTCCATAATACCTATGTTGCTTTGATGCGTTTTGAGTCACACCGAAATGTCAGTAAGATCTATCATTATTACGTGTAATCTTCGGAGAAGATGGTGTGTGTTTGCTGCTCACGTCAGGGGTAAGAAAAGTATGAGTCGATGGGAATTAGGTCGAAAGCGACGACTTTAACGAATTTATCATACGGTAAGGCTTCGGGGAGCAACGATTTCTCTGGCATCCTATTGATGCCGCCCAAATGTGACAGCGCACAGCTGAAAGACTATTCATATCATAGTGCATTTGCATATAACCACCTGGTAGGTGGTGTGGTCGAACAAAGTCACGGGCTAATGGAGGAATGGAGGGATGGGCAAGAGGACGGAGGAAATCTCGGTTTTCTAAAGGAAGGAAGAAAGCTCATATTATCAACATTCCTCCACTGGCCTTGAGAATAGGAATTGCAATAAAGTATTTCACTCTCGGGACTTCAGAAATTGTAATTTGACTCCTCTCCTTGCCAGCCCTGTGGTTGTGGGGAAACCGGGGTGTTATGCAGAGGGATTTATCCTGTGCCCGAGAATAATTATCAAGTACAGATATGCAAGGTAAATCTCCTTTCCCTTTGGTACCTCCAAATTGAGTAGCACTAAGTAGAGAAAAGGGCGATCTCAACAAAAGAGATGAAAATCTCGTCCCGAAACATGGTTATGGGGACTCCATCAACGTGGCAGCAGGCTACGGGAATCGATGCCGACTCCCATAGAGCCCTGCCCCCTGGCCCCCTTTTCAGACCGGTTGATGTTGGTACGAAGTATGGAGCGTTATAATCTTACTATTATGCTAAGAAAATAATCCTTTTTATAGGGCACTCGAGACTCTGTGCCGCATCGGCACTCGTTATTTAGATGTGATCCTCCGGACTGTAAAAGTGTATTTGCTTCACCTCGGTCATGGCATAAAAGAAGTTTCGAGAAAGCGACGTTGCATTCGTAAAGTACAAATCTGGAGAATGCCTGACAGCTTACTCCCCTGAACCCTTACTCATATTCGGAATAGCGGTTTTAGGGGAGAAGGAAGGGCCCGTTCCGGTTCCCTCATGTCCTTGATGAGGATGTGATGTGGTGGAAACTGTAGTGAAGTGAGATGAGACGTGGCTAGGGCCCAAGCCAAAAATACAAACGAAAGTTACCGCTTCGAAACATTTGTCAAGTTGCCGACGTAGGAAAACTCGTCGTGTCTTGCTGAGTTGCTTGCCCCTTTTCTCCCATAAGCTGCTTTTCCCTTTGTCTCCCACCTAATCAAGGGCTGCGAGGTTGCAAGGTGATATTGCCATTACCTCCGTACGCCCCCAACAATCTATTTTGTCTGGTCTCCCCCATACTCCATGAGCTGTCTGATCTCATCCCCCTCCCCCACGTGTACGGTAGTAAGCCTCACATCTCCAAACCCCCACACATGCTGAATGTAGATGGTCTCCTTGTGGTGTTGGATGCGTTTTCCGAGCTGGCAACCTCTGGACCAAGTAGTCATCCCACGGAAGCTACCATATGATTACACCTCCCTCACTATAAGACGAGGTTTCCAAACTCGCAAGACGTCTGCCTGATGGTTGTGACGCTGGTATCCTCACCGCTTATCGCTAACTTTGACACCGCATGTTCAGATGCCTGCTTCTGCTTTCTCCGGGGATATATGTGGCAGCTGCCATTGCATCTGCATCTGCAGCTACACCTGCACAAGTACGTACGATAGCAGCGATGAACACCCCAGCCTCACCCCACGAAAAGGAAGCCAGCATGCATTCCGCGCCAAGACCGTCAGGTACAACGTATGTACGAAGTACGTCGTATTGTCGTAGAGCTGGGAGTCGGGGAACCTGGGGAGCTGGGGCCCAAATAGACCGGTCTTTTGCACTCCAGACTCTAGAGACATTTGTCGGGTCCCGGCTTTGGCTCGCGGAGCAATCGGAGCGGTCGTTCCAGTGGTAAAGCGGAGATTGCATGTACCTGGGGGTGTCGGATTGCTTTTAACGGTAATTGTAAGGATCATATGGAACATTCTTCGGGTGGATGTGTTGGTCCAGGCGGCTTCCGGAGGCATGGGTCTTGTTTGTCTTACTTTCTTCAAGCCGTAAGGAAAATATGTTAAATACGTGTCACCCCCTTCTCCAGTTCTGTTATACTTCCTGTATTGCCTGATTCCCCAACCTGACTTTTCTTGTTACGAAAGCCTCACCTGCTACTACCGCTGCTGTACTACTGAGACGTCAACTGTAATCCTACTTCCTCGTGAACCCATCCGATCCTGTCTGCCACGGCAGTTATTTATTATCCGAGTCTTTCTATTTGGAGGTGAGTCTCACCCAGCCTTGTCAGCGACCATAATACTGACCATAAACGTAGCTAAGCACTTTTTACGAAGCAGTTACCCAACACATTTTGGATCACTTGCTTCTCAGCTTCAACCACTTTCGAGCCTCTTATCAAGAAGAAATTCACCAAAACTTACCTCTCGGACGAATATATCATCCAAGGACTATCCTCCAAACCAGCAACAAGTTCCAACACTCAGCTCAATGCCTTCTCAAATTACCCAACCTATTGCACCGGTGCCACGCCGCCGTCTTTTCATTACCAATACATCCTTCTGTCAGGACGATCTCACGTTTGAGTTGAACTCCAAAGTCAAGACTCCTTACGAGTTCATCAACCGGATACATGAGCACGAATATCAGGCCCCTCCTCCTCCACCACCCTCCCCAGTTAACTTTCCCATGGAGAGCTGGAGCACAGCATGCAGAAGATAGGTGGTGTTTAGTGCTTAGCCATGATTGAACTGTACATATATTGGGCAAAAGGTTATAACTATATTCGGATAGGGGCACGTGATGGCTGGGCCAAACGATCGCATTCATTACAACCCTTGATGTAGAGAAGGATGTTAGAATTGAGGATACGGAGGGTAGACGAGCAATCCATCCATCTTGGGAGGACATATATGGTAGCTCACGCGCACATTCGGTTTAGGAGTTCAAAATGGGGTTCTCAATTTCTTTGTGGTTTTATGGGTTCTCGGTACTTAGGACTATTAATTATGTATGCATGTATATCGAACGACATAGGCATTGAGTATGGTTCAAAGTGCCTATTAATTGCAATGTAAATGTCTGAATAAACCAAATTTCTGCTTTCTCTATTGCATATAACCACTTGTGATGAAGTTAAAGATAGTTGGACTACTCTTTATGTGATGTCCCACATGGGAATACATAGAAATTGTTTCGTTATTTTCTTGTTACCCTCCCAACAACGAAAACAGTACTCGGCAAATATCTAATAGTTACTCCCAACAATGGGGTTTAAAAGGAAAAGTACAAAAGACATACAGAGTACGACGATATCTGATTTATGAGCACATCCAACCTATTAGACTGTATGACATAGTCTAATTCGTATTAAAAGCTAGTAAATTTTGACGAAGGACTTGTCAAGAGCATTTTACGAATACGTCCTCTTTTATCTATCAACAAAACAGAGTTTGTTTCGTTGTCAAGTTGTCTATCTCAAATATCCTTAGACGGTTTGGGGGGTGGTTGTGAGTCAAACTTTATGGTAAGTTGAAATCTACCTACCTCTGCCGGCACCAGCACATACATAATCTACGGGTGATCGGTATCACGTATCAATTTCATCAAAGTCCTGCGGACGAACAGAAGCCTACTCGATTCGAATTCGGCGAGATTTCTTGCACAGCTTTTTATTGGTATACTATAACTGGTGCGAAGGCTTATCTTATGATTGACCAAGACCGTACCTCACGAATTTGGGTAACGTCAAAGTCAATCACTCCACTTTTGGGGGGGACATCATCGAGAAGGGCCCCTGGCTATTTGTGATGATTTGTCTAAATTGTAATAAGATCGCCTCAGTTCCGGGGACCTCAACATTGAGGGATTATATAAAAAGACTCATGCGTCGTGGGGAGCAAAAGGCGTCAACATGTAAGAGTCAGTTGTTGCCGGCCAAATTTGCGAGAATCGACCAAGAATCATCTGAGGGAATGGGCCACTTCAAGAGTCAATAGGAATATATGATATGCCGTTATTATTGATGGGGCCTAGGAAGTTGCCGTGGTGGGGAGACAGTCTCACAGTGTAGGTAGACGACAACATACGAGAACTAGTAACATACCGAACCTAGCCTAGCCTCTAGCCTAGCTCCTATTTTTTCCACGTAGGGGTTGGTACAGTGCCCGAGAAGCGGATGAGGCTGAGTTGTACAATACTCCTGAGATAGACAGTATTTATATCTCAGGATCTGCGACTTGCAACAAAAGCCTCCGACATCAAACAAGCGGCCAGTCCTCGAAACTCACTCTTCTTTGTTGGATGGTTGTTGGGAGGCTTTGTCCAAGCTCTTTTGAATCCTGTGTATGAGTGAGGAGGATATTTATAATTAAGGGATTCGCGACTTGCAACAAACACTTCGTCCCAGACACGCGACTGGCCAAATGAAAAGTAGATTCAGAAAAGGATGGTCATCGGTTTCTTAAGGACGAGGCTCAATCTGGCTCAAGCCTGCTGGGAATGAATTTGGAACAATCATAAATCAGTGTATTTTTAGGAAAGACATTGCGATGTACAACAGATCTTGACAGCGTGCAGACTCATTCTACCACTGGTTGAGCGAACAACAAAGTTCCAGATGGAATCAGGAACCAGGAATTTCTTTCTCTTTTGATCGTCGTCTAAGTTTCCAATTGGTCGGTGCTATTGTGTTGGTTCCCCTTTTCACTCCATAGCGACCGTTCTCGAGGTTAGCATCGTACCCTAGCATTTTGACCTCGCTCAGCAGTGCTTGATAGATTGACATCAGAGAAGCCAGCTTTCCATACATCAGGCTTCAAACAGAAGCTCATCATTCATTGAGTGTCATATGAAATTCGAAAAAATGAGGGTAATAGCCGCTCATAGCTTGAATCTCTAAAATAGCGGAAATCCAATTACTTTAGTTAAAGTCCGTTGTTGAATTTTGGTCATATGATCATGGTACTGCAATAATAATTCCTTTTCCATGTCTGGCATCGTATCTATGAATCTTTCCATCCATATGACCGCCAAAGTCCACACACGACTCCTTCTCGCAAAGGGTGCAGTGAATGCCGCGAATACTATGATTATATTGGTAATCTCGTATCCTTGGCAAGCATGTATGGAACACAATTAGAACTTAAATTCACATAATTCGATAGGCAACAGACGTCCCAATGTTTAACAAATTAATTGTTTACACATAGAACTTTATAAGAGAAGAGGAAGAATTTATGAGGAGCTGCTGCAAGGATTATTTTGTTTTCTTTTCTTGACTTCTTGAACGTAGTTTCATATACTGCTAGAACAAACCTTGCGACGCATATTGTGTCAGAAGAAGTGAAATCAAGTGCTAGCATCTTAGTCCTCACTCTGGATAAGGGATAAGAAACGGAGAGTTCTTTTTATATCCACCGAGTTCAAGCACTAAACTGTGAACCCAGTCTCCTAACATCCTACGCTCCAGAGCCCCTTCGCTGGCCACGAGTTGATAAATATTATTAGGAGAGTGTCTCTTTGCTTGTCGAGAGCGAACTCTTCAAATTTTTCGATGCCGGCAGTCCGTATGATACAGCAGAATAGTAACTCGCGAGCTTCCAAGAAAGGTAAGTGGCACTTTAAGTAGTAATATATACGAAGCCCCAGTCGTCGTATTACCGTGGGAAAGAAAATAGTCCTAGCCCAACACCGTTGGTAACCAGCTATAGGATATTTTATATAACATCGATAATAAAAGCTTTGCAAAAAATATACGTTTTTACGACATCAGATATGTATGACGTGTTTGGCGCTTCATAAGTTATGGTGCTCTCTGCTTGTTGATGACTGTAGTAGTGGTTGAAGGGAATAACGGCCAATCTATCTATACATATCAAGCCCCAAAAGTGGAGTGAAATAGGTTTGTCTTACAACACCAAACTTAGCCCCACAATGGTGACAACTCACTTCGAGTAACTTCCGTTGCAAATATCCTGCCGTAGTCCTTGAATTTGTTCGGGTTTTATCTGAGGATGACAAAATAGGCGACCCCTCCAATTTAGAGCACAAGTTTGTGAAAGCAACTGCAGTGATCAAGGATACACATGCGCGCATATATACACTATTCACCAGCCTAGTCTTATAAAACGTCTCCGACTCTCAGGGCACTTAACATCTCGCTTGCAAACCCGGTCCATATCCACTGCATCGGAGCCAGAATGGCTGCTCATAGAAATCTTCTCTTGCCAGTTGAAAATTCGACTGAGTCGTTTTGGCATAGTGAACCGCATCCCCTACACAATTATAAGAGCACAGTAGATATACCTCAAACTTGTGATGTTCTCATAATTGGGGCTGGGTTTGCTGGAGTTGCTACAGCTTACAATTTAGTCAAAGGAGAAGAAAACGGCAAGACTCCAAACCTATCGGTAGTTATATTAGAAGCCCGCGGTGTCTGCTCTGGAGCTACAGGCCGCAATGGTGAGTTATTCGCTCTTTCCTCAAAAGAATAGTCAGCTAGGCGGTCAAAGAGTACTACATATTAATAAGCGAACCCAGGAGGTCATATTCGTCCAGATTTCTATGGTCAAATTCCAACGTATGTCGAGAGATATGGAGTAGAAGTTGCAGAAGATTTTGCTAAATATGAAATTGCAAATCTGCATGCCCTCAAGAAGCTCATCAAGGAAGAGAGCATTGACTGTGATCTTGTTCTTACGAGGACTTGCAACGTGTTTACGAACCAGGAAGATGCCGAAAAAGGCAGATCGTACTATGATAGATTGGCAAAACTAGAGTATATGGATGACGTACACTTTACGGTTGGAAAGGCAGCAGAAGGGGTTAGTAGTATTCCATTCCGGTTGTGATCTCACGAGAATTGACGTTATCAGATTTCTGGTATTCGTGATGCAAAAGCTTGTAGCACATATACTGCAGCGACTGTTTTCCCCTACAAACTTGTCTTGCACCTACTGGCTTCAGCTATCGATACTGGACAACTTAATCTACAAACGCACACTCCGGTGATTGGAATTGCACGAGAGGCATCTGGAGAACTTGTTGTAAAGACTTCACGAGGATTCGTTCGAGCGAAAAAGGTCATACATGCCAACAATGGATATGTAGGTGGACTTTTGCCGGAATATTCTCAAAGTATCATTCCATGGTAAGAACAAAGGCTTTTACTTTTCTGACTCAAATTTCCCCTGAGCAACAGTTTGCGTCATATGTTCTCCCCACTAAGAGAAATGTAGCAAAGGCATCTGCTCTCGCATCATTGTCCCGGAAGGTTCAATTGCTCCGTTGGTGACTAATTCATACATAATCTGCACCCCAGATAAAGGTGTTGACTATCTTATTCCAAGACCAGATGGGAGTATCATTGTTGGAGGTGCGAGTCACAAATTAAGACCATTTAAGGATCAGTGGTTCAACAATGTAAATGACGACAGCCTCATCGAAGCAGCGAAGGATTACTATGATGGTTATATGCAGCGAACATTCCGTGGATGGGAAAATACAAAGGCTAAAGTAGACCAAATATGGACCGGAGGCAAGTCTCTTCTATCATGCTTGGTAACGTGATTCTGATTCGATTTAGTTATGGGATACTCTTATGATTCTCTTCCTCACGTTGGTGAAATACCCGACAGACCTGGACAGATGATTATCGCTGGTTTCAACGGACATGGAATGCCAGTGATATGGCTTGCAGCAAAAGGCATGGCGGGGATGGTTCTGGAGGATAAAAAGTTTGAGGAAATTGGACTTCCAAATATCATGAAGACCACCACTGAGCGTATCATGAACGCGAAGAAGGGTCCAGTAGGAGGAGATATTTTTGGGGTTTGACTTGGGATTGAAGTTGTTTGGGCGGAGGGGAAAGTGGAAGGGGGTTATGGATAGTAGATGAGACCGAAAGGTATAATAGACTTCTTCCAATCCTATATGTGACCAGTCTTGCAACATTGTAGACACTCGCCGGGAACGCAATATTACTGGAACTTAGTCCTTGCATACTTGGATTTATCCTAACTAAGCCTGAAGAGGGTAAAATATATACTTCATATCAATATTTACACTTGAACTATGTACAGTCATACTATCCCTCCCGTCGGGCTCAGCCCACCAACGCCTGAATGCATCTCTACAGGCACTGCGAGTAATACTCATTGGAGACTGTACAGGTGGTGCCAGCAACACAGGTTCCACTTCCCGCCCAACCAGATCCACCGCATTGAGCATACTTTGGCAGGTTGCCAGCAGGCTCTGAGGTTGGCTCTGCGGGGGCTGACGAAGTAATGAAGGTTGTAGATGGAGGTGATGTTGCCGAGGTTGCTGGCGACCCAGATGGGGTATCACTGACAACGACTCCTCCTAATGGTCTTGGTTAGTTTGGCCATCACAGTAATGTGTTCTAATGAGTAAGAATGTTTTGCGACTTATTTACTCTGAAGAGAGAGCCTAATATTCATATATACACACTTGTCTCCAGGGTAAATGATTTCGGAAATCTTTTGATGCTACCATATCTCACACTAAAGCTTACGTACCAGGTCCAGCAACGGAGGTGGTGAGAGAACCGCTTTCAATGTATACACCAGAGAAGTAAAAGTCCTCGTTTGTATCGGAGCGTCCGCTGACTGGTAGCTCCAACACACCTAGATGCCAATCTGCTCCGTTTGAGGAGGTAGAGGCTTTGACAGCTGAGACAGTGAGTGTCAATGCAGCAGAGCCAGTTGAGTGCCAGAAAGCAACAGTTCCTGCGCTAAAGTCCTATTTCAAAAATCATTAGTACCTGTTGCAATCACAAAAGAAATTAGAAAACACTAACAATCTCATAAGCAACGTTGTGCCACACATCCGGATCCCAGTTAACACTCCATTTTGATGTACCGCCGACAAACCATTGCAACGCAGGGTTTGAGTTTCCCGATGACCCAGAAATCCAGCCCGATTTCATTTCAGTAAAATGTGATTCAAAGAAGTTTATCTGATGCTCGCGGTATATACTTGGTGCATTGGTTGCCGAGCGCTTCATGCTGAAGTGGTACCAGACCTTACCGGAGTTGATGGCCGCCTTGGTTTGGGGGATCAATTCCGTTCTGCGCATATTTTGGCCATTCCAGTATGCGGTGCTATCCAGAGTAAACTTGGCGCCCTGCTTGCTGCCAGAATCTGCCGGGTTCTTGTACGAGGTGGCTAAATTGACATATGAGGTCACTGATCCAGATCCGTGCTATTAAAGTCAGTGTCGAATTTGATCGCGATCTAAAAAATACTTACTATGTAATACTGATAGGGTCCGACTTGGTTACTCCATGACCAGGTGTTTAGATCTGTGCTGGAGGAAAAATCATTGAATCTACCATCCCATAGAACAGTCGAGGAAGCAGAGGTCGTCAGGGCCGCCACAATCAAAGAGAACAACATATTGAACGAAACAGAGCACAAATTCTACAATCTGTCTCCAAAAAAAACACAGTGGATGGTGTAGGTAAGTATTTAGATTGGGGAACTTAAAAGATTTATATTATTTTGGAGCCATTGTCAGGTCATCTGAGCGACAGACATAAACTTCCAGATTCGCCATTGCTGATAGCAGGGCATGCGGTCCGTCATATAAACCGAAGAGTTGATTCGACTAAAGAGGGATCCTAATACTTTATCCGGGACAACGCAATTCGGACCATTTATTCCGCGGCTACCTACTTGTAGCTTGCATATGAAAAGCATTTCAAACAGCTTTAAAAAAGAAAGTTCGCATCTTCGGATGAAAAGGTGAGATGGTGGAAAATAATAATAAAATTTGCCATAGTTTGCTGTAAAAGCTCATCATGAAACCTTTTTGTAGATTTCTAACTTGGAGGCCCTTGCTTGGGTAGTTATTTTGAGTCACCCAAGAAGGCATGGTTGGTCAGGTCTCTCTTGCGGACCGGTCTGCCGATGTCAACTGAAAAGCCGTAGGATAGAGGCTGAACGTGGAGAGTGTGGAGACATACGTGGTAATGTCCGGCAAATAAACGAGACCTCTATTTTAGGGAGATGGGTCTCCGCATTCTGCTTTTGCGAAGTAGACCACATTGGAGGCTCGCTTGACTGATGCAGGTCCAAATTACCATCGTGGCTGTGGTGGCGCTTTCTACCAGGACGAAATATAAAGGAAAGATATATGGCCTCTTTTATTGAATTGAAATAGCGTTCGTTAGATTTACTTTTTGAGATATTTTTGGGTGAAACTTTTTATTCAAATAATAATGGAAACTAGACTGTCCAATCATCACCACTAGAGAAGCCTTTAGTCATTGAGACGTGGAGATGCTCGACCGAGATATCATCTATGAAGCACCCGGAGGTAAATCAAGCTATTCCAAGAGAACCTCATACTCAAAGGCCTCGTTTCTTAGTTCGTATTCCTTCAGAGTCTTAGGTCCGCAGCTTCCAGTCCCAAGTCCGTGATGAGCCCAATCGAGCCTAATGACGCACTCTTCCTTTTTCTTCTTGTACAGCTCATACGGGTGTGTGCATTCATCAATATCCTTTGTAGAATAATGCAAAGCACTGAAGCTTGCTCCTTCAAGTTCTCCGAAGCTAGCTTTCAGCCCTGTTCCCGAGGCCCCTTTAAGCTCCACCCAACGCACGTCTGTTCTGTTTCCACTTTCTTGAGGATATTCATAGTCGGTATATAAATCATCAACGGATGAGGACCAAGTCCCAATCCGTTGGGAAAGCTTCTTGTCGGAATAAGACTCACCAGGACCTCTGCCGAACCATTTCACAGTTTCGATTGAGTTGAGACTCAGAGTCAAACCAATACGGGCAAGTGTTGATGGAGCATTGACTCCTTGTGGTTTGCCTGTCACCTTGATTGATACGTGGTGAGAGGTGAATGTGTACGTCATGGTCGTGTCGATTGACCATTCAAGAACCGGTGGAGCAATCCGTAACTCTACAACAATTGTTACCGCATTGGTATCTGAGGCCCAGGTGACTGAGCGCACATGCGGCTTGGTTTGATGGAGGTAGGTGTAAAGCCAAGTTTCTCCATCGTGAGGACGATCGTTATCAGTGATCGGTCTGTAGAAATCCAAAACTGGCGGGGTGTGAATCAATTCTTGACCTCCAGCTTTTTGCCATGAGCTTAGAACGCCATGGACGACATTAAACTTCCACGTTGTTCCAGTTGAACCAGTAATTTCCAGTAAGTGAGGCGAGACCTTCTTATATTGAGGAGCTGTTGGAGAGCTGATTTCCTTGAGTTTTTGGAGAGTTGTCGGAGCCGTGAGTTTGATCTGTCCAGATGCAATTTCGTGGCCCGATTTGGCCCAATTACAAGTTTCCCGAAGAGAAAAGACCAGCTCCAGGTAACACTCTCCGTTGGGAATTTCAGACAGGCCTTCAATTTTGAGTTGTGCCGTAGCCCCAGGTAAGACACCTTTAGGGAGAACTACTTCTCCGCCGGCCTTAGTAAATCCGTTCCCAACTAATGTCCATTCGCACTTCAGATGATCCAGACCAACATGGTCATAGCGATTGACAATATCCACAGTTTCAGAATCACCTCCCAGGATTTGCACGGGCTCGATGGCCTTCTTGTACTCCAGAAGTCCCGGATTAGGCGTATGATCCGAAAACACAACGCCATCCATGACGAAGTTAGAATCGTTAGGCACATCCCCGAAATCTCCACCATAGCCATAGAAGGTCTCTCCATCTTCGGTTTTAGTTTTCAGGCCCTAGATGTTCTTGTTAACATGCTGCAGAACCTTATCTATAATAACCTTTTTAGCAACATTAAGAGTGGCTAGCTTACATGGTTTGCCCATTCCCAAACAAATCCACCCATCAATCTGGGGTACTCATAGAAAGCATCGATGTATTCTTTAATGTTACCGGGTCCGTTTCCCATAGCGTGAATAAATTCGCAAAGAACCAAGGGTTTTTTCCAGTCCTTTTCTTTTGCGAAATCGATGATCGAATCAACAGATGGGTACATTTTGCTGTACATATCTGCAGTTTCCGCTTCGAAGTCGCCTTCGTAGTGAATCAATCTCGTCGGGTCATGTTCTTTGATGAGCTTATACATGGCTCGTTGATTGCAACCATAGAAAGCTTCATTGCCCAAGGACCACATTATTACGCAAGGGAAGTTTTTGTCTCTAGAGACCGCTTGAAGAGCCCGATCTAAATAAGAAGCCTCCCAGTCGGGATTATCTGAAGTCCATCGAGCTGCACGGCCGTAAATGATTATCTTCTTCTCCTCGAATGGCAATGATCTCTGTTCAGCTGGTAAAGCTGCGGCATCCACTTCCTCAAACCCACTAGACAAGCTATTGTTAGTGGCGAAGAGTTGGTCTGGACTGGTTGATACTTACTGGCACTCAAGATCACACTCGTCCATCACCCATAATCCTAATTCATCACAGAGGTCATACAGCCTAACGTCATTAATTTGATGCGAGGTCCGAACAGCGTTGATATTATGCGTTTTCATGAGAATCAGATCTTGGCGCATGAACTCCAAAGGAATGGTTCTACCAAACTCTGGGTGGTGTTCATGTCTATTAGCCCCTCGGAAAATAACAGGCTTGCCATTTACCATAAAGACGCCATTCTTCAATTCCGAGTTCCTGAAACCAACTCTTTGCTGTACACTGCAGCTGTCAGTCGAAAGAAGTAGCTGATAGAGATATGGGGTCTCGGCTGTCCATTTGATGGGATCCTTGATGGGGATTTCGAATTTTGTATTCGAGTCTGCATTCTGCGTTTGGACTGCAATTGTCTTCCCGTCCCTATCCAATAGTGTGAGACTCACACTTGCAGCCGTATTAAGGGAGACTTCAACAGAAAGCAACGCATCGCGATATTCGCTATCTAATATAGTTTTAATGTGATAGTCTTGAAAGTGAACTTTTGGGAAGGCCAGTAGATTGACATCCCTGAAGATACCGCTCAACCACCATTGGTCCTGGGCGGATGTTAGAATTATATCTGATAATATTTGTGTAGGGAACGTGAGATTATTTCAAGGAGTAGGCATATATGTAATACAGAATCATCTTCGTACTTCTAATTCATCAATGTATGAGGGACATCAAACGCCAAACTAGCTGTAGAGAAAAACGAGGGTTTGAGGAGTGAGTGTGAATGTCTTTTCCATACAGACGATCATGAAAACGTGACATAGATAGGACTTTCTTCGAAAAGTCATCGGGCTTGGAGAACGAGAAGTTGGTATAGAGAAAGAAGAATTGCTTACCTGATCCTCAATGTAACTGCCATCACAGAATTGATAGACTTGAACAGCTAATGAATTTTCCCCCTTAATATTGACAAAAGAGGTAATATCAAATTCAGAAGGATTTCTTGCTCCTTGTGAATAACCAACTTCTTTTCCATTAACCCACACGTGAAACGAGGAATCAACACCTTCAAATCTCAACCTGAGTTGATGATCTTTAAATGAATCTGGGACCGTGAAATTACGAATGTAACTTCCAGTTTCGTTATTGTCATATGGAACATTAGGTGGGTCGACCGGGAAAGGGTACTGTACATTAGTATAACTAGATATGTCTCAGTCTTGTTCTTATTCGATTTTCGTTCTACTCACTGTGGGCCTTTTCCGTACTATGTAAAATCATTATTAGTACTGGTATTGAGGCGTTCATATATAATAACTTACTCCGAGTAACTGCCACATGCCTGGGACATCTATCTCGCCCCATTTTGACGTATCAAATCCAGGAGAATAGTATTCGGGAGGAGCATCAAATGGGCTATTTGCAACGCTGAATTTCCATTTCCCAGACAGGCTCAAGGTCTTTGATTTAGCTGAATCACGTGTGAGGGCATCTTCAGCGTTGTTGTATAGGAAGAATGAAGCTCGAGGTGGAAGCGTGTTCTTGTGAATGACGTTCAAGTTGTTCCAATCTGGAGGAGCTTCGGGAAACGTGTGCGTTTCTCCCATTGTAATGAAGATGTATAGACCGTCTGTATTCTTCAGTTCAATCGATGAACTGTGTGTAATGATTTGAACAGACAACTTTCATTTTTGTGTGGTGGAGGGAAACCATCCCCATCTTTGAAAAGTGGTACTACCCCATAACCATGACACGCAAGAGACCGGTAGCGGACGACCCAGACGAGCCAAAGTCCACGTGGAGAACATCAACTACACGGATGCTGAGGTAGTCAAGGAACAATAGTAGGAAATGTTCGGGCCGAACTGGGAAGGGGATTGCCAAAGGCCAAAAAGAAGACGGATAGCGTAGAAAGCTTATTTTCAAGCCCGCGTGAAGGGATTACTGTAGTTCAACTGGTCAAGATTTCCCCAAAGGCTATCAAGTGAACTCTGTTTTGTTGACACGTCAACGGGTTGTACCCATTCGCTGATGTTTATGTACTTTCAAATCAGATTATATTATCTCCAGCAAAACAAGCAACTTTGAGATTGCACGGTTTGGCTTGACTGATGGCTGGCGACTGGTGCCTAACGACAGTCAAGCCAGTCCCAGTCAGTCTATGAACATTCTGATCAAGGCATAGATAACAATACTGACTAGAGGTATAGTGTAATTGTGTACCTACAAATCTACAAATCTGCTCTTTATTAGCTCCAGCCATGCGACTGACTGACTCAACTCAATTCGCCCTCTTGGGCTAGCTCTCACTTGCGAAACGTCCATCGAAGGCCGTCTTATCAACCTGTCAACCACTTGGTCAAGGAACCCTTTACAAGGCTACTCGTGTACTCGAACCAGCCGTGTAGGTGTTATTGTTATATTAAACCACCGCAATAGCATCTACTCGCGTATTGGATCACCGAAAACACCGGCGGCTCCGAGAAACCCGAGCCCGCCATAATGCAACTGTTGTTAGTTCGCTAGCTGACTCGCTCTCCGCCAATACCGCCGCCAACCATGCGTGTCATACGTTGATGGCGTATTTTGAACCCATAGAACTGGGGATTGACTGTGAAGGGGGAAAAGGGAAGCCCCATGGGGTGTTTGCTACCATATTGGGTCTATAGGCCCGTCTCTGAAGAAGAAAGGTGGGAATTGAGAAAGACCCTTCACTTTGTCGACATGTTGCTACGCGAGATCTGAGAATATGGGGAGGCAACGTGGCTGGTATGCAGGGTACATATATCTCCAAGAAAAAACGGTCTCGGTAGATGTTGTAAATCTTCACAATCTTACGGATTCCACCGCCGCACAGGTAAATAGGTAGATGAAGATTTCTCCAAACATGGGACCTGGGCGCCACAGGCTTCGGCTGGCGCTCTTGGAATTCAACGCCTTGCTTGACTTGGCGATCTCATCAGCGGCAGACCACGCCACAAGCCTTTCAGGGTCGATACTTGGCCTGATACGAAGTATTACTTTCGTACAGGCCCAATTAACTCCTATTGATTCATTTGTGCGCTCCTAGGAAAGCCTTATTGTACCTTTAATGCTTTCATACCGACCCAAATAATTCCTAGTGATTCATTCATGTGCATATAGTAAAGGAGGTGACCCACAGGGAATTATTTGGCCCTGTGCGAAAGTGATAATGCACTCTAGGTCTCGAAGTGCTGTGGAGTGGAGTCTCTCTGTTGAATTCTCTCGCGCTTGCAACCATATCCTACCTAACTAACTTACAAAGGTGGGCTCAGGACACGATTCTGTCTGCTGACTGCTGAGTGCTAAGTGCCCGGCCATTACCACGAAACGAGGAATGCTGCCCGCTGCCCAGGCCGACCAAAGAATATGCGGGGCTCCTCATTTTGAAAGCTGGGATTCTGTGGGATACCCAGCTATTCAGTTGTGGAGATGGAGACGGACGAAGACCTAGATGCCTGCATGCATCTAGGTTAGGACTTAGGAGGTCCATTTTGCGGACTCGTTCATCAGTTGTGAATCGCAAACTAGGCTTCGCCCTAGTAATTATATAAAGAGAAGGGGTTCCCAACCTGGTTGTGATCCGCTCTGTCATTCACCATCCTTCTTTCCTCTTTCTCGACCTTCTATTGAGCGGTCTCGCAGAAATCATGTCTGCTACTTTGCACTCGGGTGGTGCTGCTGAGCACGATGAGAAGAATGATTCTGGAGTCACACCATCTTTCGATAAGCCGGTCCTCACTGGCAATGTTGTTGAGATCAACGCTGCCAGTGTAGCTCTAGCAGCGGCCATTGAGGCGCAGAAGCCCAAGTTGCTGTCCAAGAACATGTTGAAGCTATATTTTATTATGGTTGTAGGATATCTGGTGTCTACTATGAATGGCTTTGGTAGGTTTTGTAGTTTAATTGTTTGCCTATCATTGAACTAATCCAAATTAGATTCATCCCTAATGGGTGCCATCAACACCATGTTGCCATATCAGCAATCCTTTGGGCTCAGCGGTGCAGGATCTAGCAGCGGCATCATCTTCATCATCTATAATCTTGGGCAGATTGCTGCATTTCCCTTCTGCGGCATGCTTGCTGATGGTTACGGAAGAAAGGTTTGCATTTTCGTCGGCTGTCTTATCGTAATCGTTGGAACAGCTGTCCAAGGTTCTGCTCAAAATCTCCAGGCATTCCAAGCTGGACGATTTATTTTGGGATTTGGAGCAGCGTTAGCCAGTGCAGCAGGCCCCGCTTACGTAGTCGAACTAGCCCACCCAGCCTACAGAGGAACTATGGCCGGAATGTACAACAACTTTTGGTGGTTTGGAAACATTATTGCGGGTTGGACAACTTATGGCGCGAACAAGAATTTCACTAATGCATGGGCATGGAGAATTCCAACCATTGTCCAGGCTGGTATGCCGGCTGTGGTTATGGTTTTGATTTTGTTCTTCCCAGAAAGTCCACGTTGGCTCATTGCCAACGATCGCGCCGAAGAGGGCCTCGCTATCATGGCTAAGTATCACGGAGATGGTGATGAGAACTCTCCTCTTGTCCAACTTCAGTATCACGAGATCCGAGAGCAGATGGCGCTTTTCAGAGATGAGAACCCATGGTGGGATTTCAGAGAGTTGGTCAATACTCGCGGAGCTCGATACAGACTCTACATGGTCATCCTTATGGCTTTCTTTGGACAATGGTCTGGTAACAATGTCGTATCCTACTTCATGGTAAGTAATCGTAACTCTATTCTTCTGATAACAAATATCTAATCCACACAGCCTGCCATGATTGAAAATGCTGGTATCCACGATAAAAACAAGCAGCTCCTCATTAATGCAATCAACCCAATCTTCTCAATGATGGGAGCAGTCTATGGTGCAACTCTTCTCGATAGACTCGGTCGTCGCTTTATGCTGCTGTGTGGCCTCGGCGGTGGTCTGATTGCTTATATAATGCTCACAGCTTTCACCGCGTCAGCAGAAAAGAACCCCAATCTTTCCTATGGAGTTATCGTTTCGATTTTCCTGTTTGGCATCATTTTCTCCTGGGGTTTCACTCCTCTCCAAACCCTCTATGCTGTCGAATGTCTTGAGAATCGTACTCGTGCCAAGGGCTCTGGGCTCAACTTCCTCTTCCTCAACATTGCCATGGTGGTCAATACCTATGGTATTAGTATCGGTATTGCGAAGATTGGATGGAAGCTCTACTTGGTCTACATTGCTTGGATTGTTATTGAATTGGTCATCATCTACTTATTCTTCGTAGAGACTGCAGGCAAGACGCTTGAGGAGATGAAGGAGATCTTCGATGCACCAAACCCAAGAAAAGCTAGTACAAAGAAGACCAAAATCCAGGTTGATCAGGGAACTGGAACAGTCTTGAAGGTTGATGATGCTTAATAATCCTCAGAAATTGTGCTCGGTTTCTAGACCAAGTATTTGAATGTTATACTTGAATTACAAATGATTCTATTCAACTTGATTCCTATTTATCTGTGATGGGTTTTTTTGCTGGTTTGAACTTCGCAGTGCTATACTAATCACAGAATATAAAAAGTGGCCAGCAGCTATGAGAGTAAGACAAGGATTAGCATATTTCCCCTTTCCCCGTTTTTTAACCATCACTATCCCAAAGCTGTGGACTTATAACAAGGAAGCCTATAAGAAAGTTTGATTGGTGCTATCACAGTACTAATATCAGCTACCTTATTATTCTCATCGCCCTACAGCTTGTCACCTTTAGAGGCTAGCTTGGAACAAACCTTAGCTACGCAGCTTCATCGTTGGCTTCATTCTAGTTTTGGTTTAACAAAGTCAATGAATTTAGAATTAGCACCGTGAGGTGGAATGGGCACTGCCACAATTTATCCAGGCCTCTTAGATATCCAGTCTTTTCCCTTTGCCCTTTTGAAATATACACCCTGAAATTACGCTGTCCAGACAGTATAACCTCCTAATAGACGCCCAAACTACCAACGCCAGCCTTCATAAAATCATCGCCAGCATTCGAAAGTTATGCATTGGGTAAAACAGAAAGGTATTATTAAACTCGTTAATGTCTCTGTAACCGTTGGAAGCAGTTGATAGACCGTAGAGAATGAAACATACGATCAATTGCCGGACTACCCTCTAACATTAGAACATTTAATGTGCTTTTTTAAACTCAACGATGGATCGGAAAAATAATTCGGCCATGTTCACTATTTGGCATGTGGCCCATGGAGTGTAGTTGGTGTTGCGGAAAAGGTCGATGCTGTTGGGGCAGCAACGATTGCCCGTAAGGGAAATTGAAAATTGGATTGCACAATGGCATCAATGGAGTACTTTGGTGACGATGATGTCCTTGCCCCTTGAGGGCACTGGTGGGCATTCTTGGACTGGAATTTATTCGAGGGGTCGAGCGTTCGTGGATGAATTGTTGGCTATGAAGTGTGAACGCAGGTTGATCTTGATATATCGAGGCTGTAGTCTGAGCATCGGTATTGCTAACATAACTCGAAGCCGGAGAAGATGCGTATCGAACTCTAGGCTGAGAGAAGCAACCTGCTTCCGACTAATGATTTTAATTAGCCAAAAGTAACAAAACTGAGTTCACAGATAATAAAGGTAATGTTTTGGCTGCTCAAATAACTTAATGGAGAAGCTATAACAGACCATACTGTCTGCGCTTCTATACAAGTAGGAATGAGCTTCTTATAGACTTACCTGAGAACGAACGTGAGCCGGTCTACCCACGGTGCGAACTTGATGGTTTTTGCCTTCAAGATGTGCAGCCACTGACTGACGATTGGACCGTTGTGGGACAGGTGCTTGGAGAGAACCTTGCTGGAAGTTTTGAAGAGGCTGTATGTTATGGAGCTGTTGGCGTCTATCCTCATCATAGGGCGGTTCAGCAGCTTGGTGTTCATCAATATTAGCAAATATTGGGCGATGTGTAAGCTGTTGCAGTCTCCTCCCAGCGTCTATCGGACGATCACTAATATTCCTGGCCAGAGAGGCTTCTAGATGAAAGCGGTCGGTATATTCATCGTTAGCTCCTTCATTTGCACGACGTCTTTTTTGAGCGGGAAACATGGATCCCATATCCTCAATACCCCATATAGAAGATGACTGACTTCTAACCTGGTTTTGCGACATGTAATTTGAGGACACGGGAACGCCTAATGATCTTGACCGACGATGAACAGGCGCAGACGGAAGTCTTTTAGCATAACCTTTTGGTGTCTTGGGTATGTCCTGGTCGGCGATGATATTGGGTAGGATCTCGATGTCGGGAAATTGAGGTATAAGATCTTGCAGGACCGCTGAATGTAACCGATTGAAAATATCAAGTATTTGCTGTGTGCTGTATCCTTTACCACAGCTGTCTACCAACCACTGTGGAACGGCCGTAGGTGGAACGAATGCCACCAATTCTCTATCCTCGTCATTACTTCCTTCATGATCAAGCGCTGGAGCACGTCTCTTTTTGTTCTTCGCATCCTCTAATCTTTTTGCTTCTCGTTTTCTCACTGACAATCCCCAGTCCTGCACCACACCAGCCACACCCCTCGCAGCATTTGCCTCTGACCAATCATGAATACGTCGGATCTGTTCCTGAACGAGATCGCACTGTAGTTTTGCGTATTCTTTGGGATTACGATACCTACTTCGTTGATAGTGTTTTCGGCAGTAATGAACCCAGACAAGCTGGGGGATCAAGCGAGTACACATTTTGTTGCGTCCGAAGATATGAGAGATAGCTTTCCGTAACTGGGAGTCTGTGTCGCAATTTGGAATATACATACACGTTGCGACGTGGGGTTCCGGCTCATCAATAGCTCTTGGTGGAGTATCGGGCATTGGATATGGTATAGGAGTTGTTGGAGATGGAGCCTCAGAATGATGCGAGGAAGGTGGAGTAGGCTCAGCTACCATTCTAAAGTTCTCATTGAAGTCCACATGTACATGAGGTTGTTTTGAAGCCAGTAAGTTTATGTCTCCTAGGTTTTGTTCGACAGTAAAGTCGTTACACTTGTTTAGAATTTGATTTAGTTGGATGCCTCCAACATGAGCAAGATTCGGAGCGGATGAAGATCTCTTGTGAGACTTAAATGGAATTGAGAGCTGGCCAGGCTTGTCAAGAGGTATCACTGAAGATACTATGACACTGAAAGATTGGTCAGTACAAATACCTGTGATATCACACGGATAAGGCTAAAATCTCAGTCGAAATCTCGGGCCGTTAAGTTCTTAAAACCCAAGAACAGCCAGTTCATCAAATTCGATAGAGAAAGAAGATAGAGAGAATGAAAATGGGAAAGGAAAATGCTGAAACAAGAGAAGGTGCACTAACTTTGCGAGTTCATTCTCTGATTCTAAACCTCCATCTCTAGTATTTATCCTTAGAGTAGGCACAGAAATACGTTTAATGAGTATTGCATCACTTGGCGAAGTTGGTCGTCGAAATTCAAGTTCGGATATCGTAGCATTGTCCACTTGATGCTTCGTTACATGTTCCTCTTGCGTACTCGAATCTTCTCGAATCTTCTGAAAGGCTGAAGACTGGTTGGCATTAATTTCGGTCGTGTTAAGAGAGCTTGTAGTCGAAGGATTTGCTATTGACAATAAATCACTACCGTGTGGGTCGAAAGTTGAAAGATCTGAAGAGTCTGGTGCTTTTCTCGACTCGGGGGTAACCCCATCCATCAGGGTATAGGTCTGGAAGAGATTGCTGCTGCTGCTGACTGTTGACATGGAAGAATATCTTGAATGGGTCGTCGATTGCAAGGATGACGTGAATGAGGATAAGCTACTTCGGCTATCGGATAATCTATGCTGAGTTGGTGATCCAGGTGGTAGAGAGTCCTTTCTAACTGCTCCTTCGTCTTGGGGATGTTGGAATGGTGAATGGGTCATCGCTATGGTGTTAATAGGCAAAGAATAACCTCCTGCATCCCATGGAGTTCTACTCAGGCGGTGCTTAGTCGCTTCTTCGGTGGGTTTTTGTTGTTCAGCAGCAAGCGTCCCGGCGCCATTCGAGTTCAAGAGCAAAGTTAAGTCCATCTTGTCTCGATAGGTGTGATAGTTTCCCACTACGATGTTATCCAAGGCGTATGATTCCTGTTCATAGGCACAATTGACACCTCGTAGCTGGGTGAAGGTCCTGATAATGAGTCGACGTATTTAGTAGTGCTGGGAGAAGACGTCGAGGGTGTCCAACCGCTGAGATGATTGATAATGTTGAAAGAGAACAGTCCCTGGTATTTGGTATACCGAGTAATAGTTCACTATTGAAGACCAGCTCCTTCGACCAATTCGTTCAAGTATCCTAGACAGAATTTGTTGAATTGAACAGATCAACAAGCGTCTTGCAGGAGTAGATTTCGACTGATCATTTGTGTTCAAGTAGAGGTTGATATCGAAATACGATACTAACTTGGACTTATTGGAAACGTTCGAAACACTTTGCTAAAGCTTAGCGTATTGTCCCTAACGTCTAATCAGGTGGCTTATCGAGCACCTGAGCGGAGCAGGCTAGGGCGGGAATACAAATGGGATCGATTCCGAGACGCTGAAATATGCTCGTGCTAGTTGCGGCCTGGCAGCATTTCTAGATCTAATGGGGATGTATAGCTATTGGACGGGTAACTTCCCACAACCACGGCAGAGTAAGGAGTAGTTTGTCACGAGCCAAAGTAAATGCTATATAATCCAATAATTCATGTGAAAAAATGATGGGCAAAGGACTGTCAAAAGATAGGACGAATCCAAAGGCCAACCACTCGAACGGATTACTGTGAGGGACCAAGCCTGGTGCGGTGGGCAGCCAAAATCGATCACGTTTGGGTGACGGGTAGTGGAATTAGGACAACATAAGAAGAAGGAAACGGGCGGCGAGCGACATGAACAACACAGGGAGCAACAGAAAATCAAGTTGCGAACAGAGCATCAGTCAAGCGTGTTACTGAGTGTCGGTAATGGTTTGCATAGTGCATTGATTTGTAGAAACGGGGACTCGGCCTCAGTGTTTGAGGTTAACGTTCCCCACACTTCTCTTGGTGGTTACCCATGCTGGCCGACTAGGCTCAATCATGTTTATACCTTGTTGATACACAATATGGAACGACTCAAATCTGGATCGGGATATCCATAAACAAAACGGGTATTATGTTTGCTTGGCTCGTTTTTGTGGGTGTACAGTACAGAACCGTGTTCCGGCACAATCCCAACGTCGATCAATTTCTGGAGTATACGATCTACTCCAGGTACATAAATATAGCTGTACTGCCCTAGTATCCACAGCTCATGCGCTTTTGTAAACTTACAAAAGATAATGCTAGACTGAGGCACGAATTTCTAGTGAAACAAGAAACATGGACAGTGTGGTTATGACTTCAGAACTACCTCGGCGAGATCAGAGGAAACTTCCATCCAGGTTTGAAATGGTATTCAAGTACAATCCGAATGGGCGAACAAGGCAAACCAGGATACTTGTGGCATGCGCGATATCTGGTGTCT
>Ga0247734_1000646_pt1 | contig 29345 bp, 31 predicted proteins | sample UWRJL103311B2_FD_180933 | JGI IMG/M metagenome (GOLD analysis project Ga0247734, IMG submission 180933) | Plant litter microbial communities from Arlington Agricultural Research Station in Wisconsin, United States - UWRJ-L103-311B-2 | ecosystem: Environmental > Terrestrial > Plant litter >...
ATCGAGGTTAGTGTCGCTAACATTTACATGATCAGCATCACTGTGAGAGCCACACCGTCCCATCTCTAGAGCTTCCTTTTGGGGATTCGAAGGTGCAAGAAGGGGTTTGATTGGAGAGCTATCGTCCAGCATGTTTTCAATCTGCGCTTCGATTTCCGCAGTTTCCTGTTGCGCTTCCGATTCCTGCGAGTTGAAATGCAAGTGATCCTTAGATAGCTCGACTGCTTTACGCATGGCTCTGAGGCGCTCCAACCGTGTATTGTGACATTCAGAGGGGAAATCGCATTCAATCCAGCAATTGGGTAGGTGTGGACCTTTGCCAGTAGGAGATATTCCATTATTCTCGGCTTGAATAATGTGCGCTTCTCGACGCCAAATGTTGTATTTATTCCATCCAGTATAGTCAAACTCTGATCGACATGCCTGTCTTGGCCTCCGCTTTCTCTTACGCCTCTCTTCCTTTGACTTCTCCGCAAGTTCGTCTACTGACAGGAATTCGCAGTCCGAGGAGACACTAGGTGGACTAGAAGTGTTCTGATTGGGGAGAGAGCAGAAAAAATGTCCGTCTTCCAAGCAGCGACGTGTGACCCCAAGACTATATACTGAGTGGCATATATGACAGCGCCAGATCCAAGGATATGGCACATCAGGAGCTGAAGCTAGAAAAGAGGATGATAGGGGTAAAGGCGATATTATAGGCCTGAGATGAAGACGGGCTGGTGGGTGAAGTGGGGTAGGGGAAGTTGGTGATGGTGTTGCTGTGAGATGGGAAGACTGCGAAGGCCGATATCGAGTGGAGTTTGATGCTTGATTGATAGAGAGACGGGCAGGCATTCGTGGCATTTTTGGATCAGGCCCTTAAAGCAACGAGCATTATTATTCTGATAACCACACAAAGTACCAAGGAGAGAAAGGCATTTTTGTACTGGTCATTGTATGCAAATAACCAATTCGGTTAGACGTTTTGGCTGTTTTCTCAAAGGATGTGGCTTGAAAGACAATGCGGGATGTTTGCGTAAGAATAGATGATTGCTTATTCTATAAGAATCTAGAACCGATTTTTCTTGAGGGCTTGCTAATAGGATTATATATATGCGATCTGTACCACATGAGGTAAAAACAATACCAACATTATCGATATTCTGAACAGGACCAGCACATTTGGTTGGGTGGGTGAGGAAATACGGAGGACAAAGAGAGCGGGAGCAACAGAAGGTCGCGCTACCTCTGATAGCTTCAAGCAACCGTTTAACCACTCGATTGTATTTTTCGCTCATTTTTTCGGGAATAGGAAATAAATGAGAAATTATCCTGCGTGGTACTGGTTGATGTCAAGTTCGGAATTTTGAAGTCGCGAATTTCAACGCTCACGGTAGGCAACATGATAAAATAGCAGTATCAGCTACTAAGCCTCCTGAGACAAAAAGGCGATTGAAGAATATACTTGTTTCCTGGCTAGATATCCTACTGACACCGAGAAAATTCATCAAACCGCAGTAAAATGTCAACTGATGCAAAGAAAGCTTCGAACTTGGATCTCTAGAAGTGACGCACGTCTTCAGTGAACTGGATCTGGCTGCTAATTGCATTACATACTATACTTTTAGGTATATAAACATGTTGATTTTTTGACTAGTGAAAAAATTGCTCGGCTTGCGTTGCGAATGTTGCGTGAATTTCTATCTATCCCAAGAATCCTTTAGATATTCAGATAGCAAATTACCACTTTGAGCAGGCTATTCATCAAGCATTGGATTAATAAATCTAGAGTCAGTAACTTCCGTTATATACACGAATGAGAGAGAATAGGAGAACTGCATGGGAAGATAGACTTAGAATGCAGCGACGTCGTCGTAGTGGTCAATAGGATACACGTGATCTATGCCTCAGGCGCATGCCTTTCTAAGCTTCAAACCAACCGACTTCGATGTTCTACCATCAAACAGCTTCACCAATGAAGGACAACTGTCGCTCGCCATGACATCGCTGGAGTTGTCATTCAAATCCATACCAAGTAAGTCAATCTTCAGCATCAAAGGGTGGGCGGAAGAGTTGCCAGTGCACAACATATCTCTGGCTAGAGTTCGTCGAGTGTTGTCTCGTTCAAGTGGCCTGCCCTACCCCACATATCTCCCTCATCAACAGTTCTCTTGCGCTGGTTCTTGAAAGTTCAGGACAGTCGCTGTTCTTTCTTCTCATTCGCCATATTCTAGATGTTCTAGAGGCATGGTGGTGGTGCTTTTCCTTTTCCACTCATCCAACTCTATCTCCAAATCGACAAACATGGCCTCGCTTCGCGTGCCCAATCGCGTTAGCTCCCGCCGCCTCTCCAAAGCCTTCAATGAGATATGCTCTCATCCCAGCCAACGCGTTTTCACAAACATTCATCATCAAGCCGGACAATAAACATCACCAATTTTACCCTCAACATACACACTTCACCTCAAATACTTGTCGTTAAATTTACAACAATGCCTGGAGGCAAAGGAAAATCTTCTGGTGGAAAGTCGTCGGGAGGCAAGGTCGGAATCGATGGCGGCAAGAAGCAACAGAGTCACTCCAGCAAGGCTGGTCTCCAGGTTAGTGATGCGCAACACATTCTTTGCCATCTTGAAGGTCCATGGGAGGGGTTTGAGCTCTAGGAACGCTTGATCCAGGTGTTCGAGGGTGGTGTATCACCCCGCCAAAGTCGCGTCACTTAAAGTCAACAACAAACTCGGTGGACATCGATCGCGATTATTCGAAGGATTTGCAGCCCGAGATAATAAAGGCAAGATTTCTGAGTCTGCGGAACTCATCGCGCCCAAATACAAGCTATGCGACTCAACAGCCATACCTATCAACCTCTCCTTGGCGAAATCGGGTTTCCCAGCCACCTCGAAACCTCGACAGACTTGCCTTTGTTCTACATGGCTTATTGAGTAACAACTCGAGGATTAACCATAACTAACTGATTATTATTATAGTTCCCTTGCGGTCGTGTCAAGCGTTTCTTGAAGAACAACACCCAGAATAAGATGCGCGTTGGTGCCAAGGCAGCCGTCTATGTTACTGCAGTTCTCGAATATCTTACAGCTGAAGTCCTCGAGCTTGCAGGAGTGAGTCACATTCTTAGCATTTTGCCATGTTCCCCACTTATATATTTCTGTAGAATGCCGCGAAGGACCTCAAGGTCAAGCGTATCACACCTCGACATCTTCAACTTGCCATCCGTGGTGACGAGGAACTCGACACTCTCATTCGCGCAACTATCGCCTTCGGAGGAGTTTTGCCACACATCAATCGCGCTCTATTATTGAAGGTTGAGCAGAAGAAGAAGAAGGGGATTGAAGGCTAGATGTTGAATTCTTTTGGGCATGCATTCACGTTCATGAATGTTGCAATTCGATTACTGGCAATTATTTCTCCAAAGGTGCAAGGGATTGGTGTTACGTGGCTTTGTTAGGGAGACTCGGTTATGGAATTTAGTATAGGCTCTATGAGTGGAAGACAAGGCGCTTCTACGGGAATCTTGGGAACCTTCAAGGCTCCCAATGATGGGGTCAAATTATTTGGTGCTTGTACTTTTACGAATGAAAGAATGATAGCTTGCTATTACCCAAACTTTCTAGATCTCTTGCTCGTTTGTGTGGTGTTTTCTCTACTCGCTTCTCCTGACTCCACGTGTCGATAATAGTGTAGCATTTCCCTTAGTCTTTACGTCTTATCAGGTAAACTACAGATCACTAATTTTCAAAGCTACGCGGTAATCTAGCCAGTGTTGTTTTATTTCCTGCCAAGTGTGTACTTTGGCCATCACTGGGCGGGAACATATTAAATCCGGGACGGGTAGTCCGGTTAACTTCCGGATATAATTTTACAACATGAAAACGGTTAGTGCTCGACTTGTTTCGAGTTGGCCCTCTAGAAAAAATTGAGTAGCATTAAGAGTTTAGACATACGGGCCGATCGAGGGTGTCGATAACAACTCCCAAAATCGATAATTTTATAGTATGCCATGAAGATTAACTACCATGCCCATGCTTAGCAAAAGCTGCCTCAGGAAATAGACCTTGTTCTGGGATAATGGTATGCTCCTAATACAACGAGTTTATTAATACAAAAATAGTCACATCAGATTTACCTTCAGGATGAATGATCTTATGGTAGTGGTCAAACTGAGTGATAATGGGGGATCGTAGTTTAATGCAACATTTTTATAGCAAGAGTCTTTCAAGAGATATACTCAGCTCTAGTCACTAATACAACATGAGACAAGTTCTGTTATTATTTAAATTTCTTGATACTAAAATACACTGCTTGACATTATAAGTGATATGTAGTGTAATCTGACTTGGGGAAGTTGTCTAAAGAGTGCACACAAAGACGTATATATTTTGCTAGTCCCGTAAAGTTTATTTTAAAAGTCTCCTCGATACTGAAAGTGTTTCGAGGCACTAAAATTGAAGCGAAGCAAATCCTAGTTCGTTGATACATCAAAAAGACGCAAATGTGTAATGACCTCACAATTGGATTGACCAACTCGCTAATGTTAACATCGTAAGTCGTTTCATGTATTATGACACTTATAGGTCAAAATATTAGTCAAAACATACCGCAATCTTATCATTTGCAAGCACATGTACAATGACTTGTCTCCGCTAGAAGACTGCTTTGTATTCTTAGAGCGGCACCAGTTCACTCGTATGCTGTGAATGACCATGTAGCGTGAGGCACATATATTCCTTCCATAGACTAGGAGATCGTTCACAATATCTGACTTTTCACAATCTAATAAAGAAGCTCGATTGAGAATTTGATAGTCTTCTTTGATTCAAATAATTTATGGATAGGTTGAAAGCAATAAGACATCAAACTCTTGATTACGAGTGTGTAAGGACTCATTCGCACTTTCTCCAAGCACTGCAAGTAGTATCTAGACAGAATCCGGATAGGGACAGAAATTAAGAAACTTTTAGCATCACAAGGTTCACAGACGTGACTCTTGAAAAAAGCCGCCATTCTGCCTATGCCTCCCATCTTTTCTTGCTTACGCCTGGCCCTGACGCAGTTGGAGCTGCTGGATATGTTTGCGTTACACTCTTCGCCCCAGTATATAAGGCCGGCCCAGGTATACTGTAGGCAGCAAGAGGATTCTTGTAAACATCATATACAACTCCAGGGTCTGTGTTCTTGTACAAAGCGGTACCAGCCACACCAGTGGGGGTTTCGGTTCCTGACCCGGAAACTAGAGAGTTTAATTAGCTGACCTGTATCAGGAGAGGATGAAGGTGATCGATACAGACTTACCGAGGAGATTAAAGCAGAACGCATAGTTTTGAGCTCCGTTTGTGGATTGTGCAGCGTGCAAAGCAATTGTTTCATGCCTAATTATATAGTAACCTGAAGCAATCGTAGGAGGAATGACGACTGTCCAAGTGTTATTGTTTGCGATCATAACATCAGATCCCCAATAGCCGCTTGTGATTTGTGTAGGATTAATGAGTCCAACTGCATCAATCTTAAACCACTTCACACGCAGAAGTTAGCCAATGTTCATTTAAATTATAGATTTAACTTTTCTCTGGTGTATACGAGCGAGAAGGTCCCAAATTCATGTGAATAGGATCAAGATGAGCTTACCTTCAAGGATGTTTTGTCGACATTCTGGCAAGGGCCGTTGCAGGCGGCAAGATAACTGATCATTGGACCTTTGTGGGAAACTGGCCATGGTGTCCAGTTAAATTGAACTTTTCCGCCTGCTTTTATAGGTGTGTTAACCTTTCCAGGCGTGGCTCCTTTGTGGCAGATAATATCTGCATTTCCATATGAAGCGGGTGAAATAAAGCCATTGTCAAGATCTTGAGGGGTTGACCAGGCCGATATTATTGGAGCTGGATTCATATACTGATAAGAAGGATTATAACCCTGATAGCTATCCAATGTTAACAGTAGTATCAAAGTGTCGAAGAGAACATACAAAATTCCGTCTGCAACGATAGCACTGACTGTTCCATGAGAGGCAACAGCCGATATCAAACTCAGGATAGCAAGTTGGGAGATCATTATTGTGTCTACAAGTTTTTCTGACAATAGAATAACCGTTCTCGGGAATCAGTTTTGAAAGACTGATGATCACACAGCTTGGTGCGACCGCTTCCACCTCGCTATAGTTATATTGCTCTAAAGATATCCACCCACAAGGAGAGTTTAACGTGGAAGGTTTCATTCCGAGTGATGACAACTTTCTTTGGTGCCTTATACAAAGCTACGAAAAAGTTTCGAGCATGTCTGTCTGGTGACATTTCACTGCAACTTCGCTAGGAGGAGGTTAATATATTCGGCATCGCAGCCGCTCGTTCTCCGCCAATCAAAACCTCCCTAGCACAAGTTTCACGAATAAACCTTGATTCATGTCCCCAAGAATCTCAAGTACCGTTAGCACGCATGTGTTTGCGGGGATGCACCCCAGATTCAATCTTAGGATCCTAATGAACCGTCGGAAGCTGGGGATGTGGCATTTTAGCCGTTAATAAAATAAGCGAGAGAAACACAAGCCACCCCTTCCAACCAATTACCACGAATAACAAAATACTGAAAGAAAGGCAGTGTGGATTCAAAGGGTAAGAGTAATTTTTGAGAGGTGGAGGTTGGGCCATCGTTTTCAAAAGAAAATTTCCCTAAATTTGTTAGTGAGGGATTGGGCATAGGGAGGAATCCCTTGGGAGACTCTGGGCTGAGGAATTGACTAGGGGACTTCTCACCTCTATACCTAGAATAGAGTAGAAGGTTTCTTGCGTATGTAATATATATAGATCTGTAGATCTATAGTAGCCAATTATTTATTAATTAATTATTGTTTGCCCACATCCAAATTCTCATTCAGACAACCTAAATCACAGCATGAGTAGAAGACCACCACTCCCCTCTATACACAAGAAAACGTTCCTAGTACTTAAATAGATGAAACTACGTGAAATTACATTGAAACACTGCCTCCAGCAGTAATAACCAGTATGGATACTGTTATGAGGATATGGAAGTTCACTCAATAGTGCCAGTAAGACACCACTCACCACCAACCACAACTAGCACAAATATGCACCACTACAAAATTGCAATAGAATGGCCAACAATGGAGACTAAAACCAAAAGCTACAACAGTAATATTTGAGAACTTTGTTAGTAATCGTAGGCTTCATGTTTTCCGTGGACGCTCGTCCCTTTTGCTAGCTACAAAGTATAAAAGCCAGCGGTTACTCCAAAACCCCAATTTTGTGCCAACCATTATTGCTATATTTCCAAGCATAGGCATATATCTCAATTATGCACACCAATCTGAATATTAGCACGTACAATGTCATCACATAAGGTGAAGGCTTTCTGCATTGAGATCCCTTGCTCCTCCTAGAATAATAGTAGGGCAAACAATAACGGCACAAGAATGGCGATAGCTTCCAGAGTAGTTTCCATAAAGCCTGACCCTAGGGAGTCAAGATTATAGAGTCTCATATTTTGGAATGCTTGAGGCACTTGTATGTGTTCAAAGGTTTTGATAAGAATCTTTAAGATCGAGCTTAGACTGAGCGGGAACTGTATGTTTGACAATAATATTATCTCTGACAAGATAGGAACAACACCAGTTTTATTTTCAGCTAGCATAAGGCCTGTTACTTTTAGACAGAGGTTGCCGAACAAGCATAATATTCATTGCCATGCAAGTAGCCCAGATCTTTTAGGCTCGAACGTACTCAGAAGATCCAAATGATAATTTATTTTAAGTTTTAGGATTTATCTATCTTGCGGTTTCACGTTTGAAGGACTTCAATTAATGTTTCCTGTGACCAAATGTATGGCTGGCTTGATTTCAATTTTATTTTCTGTACAAGAACACTAAAGAAGGCAACCATACTTCTCGCACTGAAGGCTCAAGCAATTAGATTGATAACATCAAATGAATGTTTATGCGGATAATGCGTTCAGAAAACCGGTGTATGCAGGCTTCTTTTGGAAGTTGTTATTCCACAAAAGAGCTGATCCCTCGCCGGAGAAGGTACCAGGCACCCAAGAATACTTATCGGAGACCCCCCAAATAGTAATTCCAACACAGCGTGGTACAGCAATACAAGAAGCCGCAACTCTCGCATAAGCATCAGACTGGACCTGTAACTTCTCGGATGTCTCTGGCAAGGGCATGCGAATATCTAGTTCCGTGTATGCAACATCCACGCCAAGATCTGTGTAGAGTCTCAAACTTTTTTCAAGTATCTCCTGAGAAGGTGTAGGAATAGACTGTGTGGGGGTACTGCTTGTCACTAAATGGGCCTGAAGTCCAACACCATCGATCTTGACACCCCATGACTGAACGAGCTTCACGATACGCTGAGCTCCTAGTGCTTTGGCATCTGCATACTCAAGATTGTAGTCGTTATAATAAAGTTTCGCATTAGGATCGGCAGCCGCTGCGATTCTGAAAGAAATTGGGAGATAAGCTTCGCCAATGACTCGAAGGAAGACATTATCACGATAACTGCCATCCTCGTTGAGAGCTAGTTTCATTAGTGTCTGTTTGGCTTACAACACACGGCTTCCAACCAATTTACCTTCATTAACGACGTCCCAGTGTGTACAGCGACCTTTATACCTTCCCATGACCTGTTGAATATGGTTTGTCATAACACTAATGAGCGTAGCATTATTGAAACCACTGTTCGACACCCAGGAAGGGAGTTGGCTGTACCAAACCAAAGTATGGCAACGAAGTTGAAGTCCCCTCTGTGTTGCATAGTTGGCAACTGCGTCCGCTCCGCTCCACGTAAACTGATTTCGATTTGGTTCAGTTGCATCCCACTTCATGGAGTTCTCAGGAGTGATTGATCCGAAATCTGCTTTGTTATTGATGATATTGCTTTCGGCACTGTCGCTACGGATCGTCAAAGATGTGCCAATGTAAGAACGTCCCTTGGCTGCAATGGCACTCTGGAGACCGGTAGATTGACGAGATTCGAGACTAAACATTGAGTATCAGCGAGGAAGTTTCAGGTAAGGATAATCAAACAAGACTTACTCAACTGGGCTGGCAGAGATAGCTCCGCTGAAGGCCAAAGCCAATACTGTAGAAGAAATGAATTGCATTGTTGCTGACGGTTGAACTTCTTAACGGAAAGCAAAAGTGAGCAGATACCCGTCTAAATCTTCTCCTTTTAAATCAAGCAGAGCACCAATATATACCTAGATGATCTCAAGGGTCATTTTCGTCCCAGGAATAACAAATAGCCTGTTCGGTTAGCAACGAGATTGCCGAGAGAATTTAATCTCCAGCAACATCAGGAGAGCCATCGATCCCAAGAACTGTAAAAGTAATTAGTCAAGGCACGTTTATTAAAAACTGTATGCAATATACCACCCCCGGAAACAAGGTACGTTCTCCACTGGTAGAGGTATTGAGATATCTGAATGGCCAAAGGCCTGTCAGCCTCATAATTCTCACAGGCCCAAATAATTCCCAGTGGGTCACTGATGCACTCCTAAGTTGAAAGTTATAAGGCCCCACTGGGAATTATTCCGCCCCGGTATGAAAGTAATACAGGATAAAAGTTGGTCTGTTTATCAAATCTAGGGTAGCAATAAAAGAGACTAGAGCTGTAGCTAGACTTTAAGTAACAGATATCATTGCACAAACCCCTGGCCCCTGGCAAGACCGATGACGCAGAGTCAAAGGCCACAGTGGTGGAGAAGATATGGGGAATAGTAATACTGGTTGATGAGAGGGACTAAAGTGGAGGTCGCTTGACTTTACCTTCAATACACCAAGCGAGAGTCCGAAACCAGAAGAATCGTCATAAATCTTGCTTTAAGTTCGGTCAGATGGAGAGGGCGCAAATACAAATAGGTTTTTGACGTACATGAACGCCACGGATCGGATAAAGGTTGCGGCTAAAAAGGATTTTGGGTTATTTTGGAAGGACATTTACAAATTTGAGCATTGGCGATTGATAGTGCACGAACAGGTGGAATAAATCTACTAAAGCCGGTTCTTTCTTAAATTTCATTAGGCAAATTGCAATAATCGCTATATAGGTAGACGACTAGGTAGACGATAAGATGTCTCCCTTTTTTCGCTTCTAAGCGAGTCCCCTTTCCGATTTAAGTAATCTTGGTAATTAGGCGAGACCTTTACAACTTATCGTTTTGATAGGATCTGGTTTTTCTTGAGAGGTATGTTTACATAATATGATAACCCTTACTGTTTCTCATATCTCGTACTTCAGTATACTGCAAAGCTAACCTACGACACCTAGTTGGCCCGCAATTGACTTGGCTTTTTGTGAGGACTCAACGTCCTCAGAACGCCCTTGGCGTTGGCGTTCGGACTCAACGTCCGACGCACCTTCCTTTAGCAACAGTAGAATTTAGGTATAAGGTCTTCAAGACCTTAGTAGAAGAGAATCAGACACTTTTACTACTATTTCAGACTCACTACCGTGATCCCTGATACTTTTCTTATCTAATATTACATATACATTGAACTAGAGCATTTTCCGTCGGGTTTTGCTTGTCATACTCGAGCTAGGTACCGTAACCATGCTCTGTTAAAGTGAAATACCAGGAGAACCTAAATTTCTTCTAATTTTTCACTCATAGTTGTTAACGTCTCTAAGATTGTTAATCCTCCATACACTACTTTCAAATCGAATGAGACAGTAGAAATACCCTCCAATGATTTGAACCCACGTCAAGCAGCCCAATTGATCAAAATAATCCGCCTTCTTATGTTCCTCTAAAGATAACATGCAATGTCGTAAATGAAAGTAATGAAAGTAACCCCTTTCATGTAAGTATTTCTCGAGTGCTTAAAAGATTAGCTGCGCTGGTTCAAGATTGAACTTTTTACCATTTTACGAAGTACTGGTGACAGTCACACTTTCAATAAGTCTGAGTTAGAGGAAGGTTGTTAGACAGTATCTACCTTATCAAGAGGTATCGCAATTACTAGCCATTTGAAGATCTTATTCTGCTCTACAGAAGACGGCGAGTTTAGAGACAATGTCCGAAAGAACATGTTCCCTACCATTGTAAACAAAACCAACAGCTATCTTACTCTCTCCATTAAATATTCGATACTTAATAACGGCATATTTCAACAACTTAAGAGCTACATGAACATTGCATGGCCCGGTTGGTCTTGGGCACGTCACCACAAAATCTCTCTTCTTCCTTTTCATCCCAGCCCCAATTCTCTTCAAAAGGATTAAGAGCCATATGCAGCACTTTGTCTAGAATTTCACGCTCACCATCCTTTTCTACCCTTTTGATAACTTCATCCAAAATCCATGATTTGGGAATGAACTTGGGATTCACCTTTTTCATCTCCATATTTCTCTCGTTGTCATTACCATCTGGTCCCCAGTCTTCATAGACCCTCTTTTGCCAATTCTCTAACCACGTTGCTATTCTCTTTCGAGCCGAATCGTCGGTATTCCCAAGTCCAGTGACGCCTTCGCGATGAAAGAATACCTCTGCTGCTTTCAATCGATCTTCCCCAGTTTCTAGATTGGAGACGGAAAAGTTACTTAATTTCCTAAAGAACTGATTGAAGTCGAGTTCCAGCGCTTCCATCGTATCGAGAAGCTCACTGAACAACTCCTGGAAGTCAGATTCTTTACATTCTTTCAAGCCTAATCTTGCTGTCATCAAACGCTTATACTCGGTAAGGAATACTGATTTGTACTCCTCCCCAACACGAGTGATGAGACCTTCCGCTCTTGAAACCAAGGCATCAGCGTTTTCTTGACGAACTCCCTTCTCCACAAACTCTGCAACATCTACGTCTTTACCTATTCCCATCAGTTCACCAAGCGATTCGCCCAAACGGACAAGATTCCACCAAATGATTGAGGGTTGATTTCGGTATGAGTAACGGAGCATATGATCATCGTGGTTCGGAGTGTAATTTGGGTCAAAGTTGTCCAGGAAAGCGAAAGGCCCAAAGTCGATAGAGAGGCCAAAGATCGATGTATTGTCTGTATTCAGGACACCATTGGTAAAGGCGTATGCTTGCCACTTCGCTACGGTTAATGCATTTCGTCGTACGATTTCGCGGTACAATCTTGTAAAGCGATTCTCCTCCAAGCCTTCGGGCCCTTCGATTGAGTCTTTGTCGATTCCAGTTGGAAGTGGCTCGATGGTATTTCCATCATCTGCCGGATTTCGGCTAGGAAGGGAATTCCAGCCATCAAATACATTTTCAGCAATGTATGTGCTCAGTTTCCGAATCAAATCTCGATCTCCACGCGCACGTAAAATGTCAAATGTACCAATTCGAAGCCAAGATTGTGCAAAGCGTGTAACAATAGCACCTGGCTCGAGTGTCTCTCTCCGAACCTTTTCATGAGGCAACAGTGTTAAAGATAAGGCTCGAGTAGACGGTATTTTAAGCGCATTCAATGCCTCCGAGACAATGAACTCTCTTATGCTTGACCTCAATACAGCTTTCCCATCGGCAAACCTCGAGTACGGCGTTAGACCTGCCCCTTTAAGCTGCAACTCATATCGTATCTTGGTATGTGGATTCGTTGTCTCGAAGAGTGATATTGCCCGCCCATCACCTAACTGACCGGCCCAGGAACCAAATTGCCACCCTCCATAACATTGTGCCCATGGGTACCCCCCCTCTTGTTTTTCCTCATTCCATCCCCACAATTTGTTGCCAGCAACAGTTTGCCTAAATTCTTCCGTCTTTTCCTCTCCTTCCTGTATGCCCAGGTCCCTAAGCGCTACAGGGCTTACAGATAGCAATTCCGGTTCCATCGATTCCTCTGGTCGAACCCATGTAAAGAGAGCTTCTTTCACCATCCGTGGCCCAATATCATCTCGGGCAGTCTTGTGTGATACAGAAGGTGTTGGGAATTTCTCGTCCGGGGGCAAAGAAGAGGTAAAGTTCCAGGATTTAGGAAGAGCTGCAAGGGAAGCTCCTGAATAGGAGCTATTGCTGCTGCTGGAGAGGTGGGTAGCCATTTGTGCTAGACGCATGCGGGGTATGGTTTGTCTTGGAATGTATCTTGAAAGCATTAAATTATAGCAATGAAAGTATACGAATAGTGAATGCCAGTCTACTGGAAATTATACAGAGAAGAAGGCTGCAGGTATTATTTTTGTTTGTGGCGGCAAACAAGTGATGCTGACAATTTCCGAGACAATCCCTCAAAGGCCGAGGTGACGTCGCTATTCTTGATCCATTATAATATTCTTTTCAATTTGGTAGGGGGGCAGAACCAACAGTTGGAGAAATCGGAAGCAGGCCACAATCGCAAATTAACCAATCTAGAAAGTTATAATTTCGATCTCTACAGTAGTAATATGATACTCCAAAGTCAGCTTCATTTACCTATCATGCTGGGGTTCCTGGACATTGTGGGCTACTCATTCATTCTCACCAAGGTTTTCAGCCATTTCATAACCCAGCATTCTGGCGAAGCTTTATTAGAAAACCATAGTCATAAATTATCTGTGTTGGCTTATATGTAAGTAAGGCTCTTTTTCTAGTGTGAAATAGTTTTCTTGCAGATTTTATAGGGTTAAAGGCACTGGTGATGAGAAATCTAGAACATGGAGCATAGAGAAGATAATGGGACGAAAGGCATTCATTGTATTTGACGAGTGGAAGCTCTTGAGGAAAGAAATAGAATGATAATAGGTGTGGAACACCCTTTGCGCAAGACAGGGTAACCTATGTATTCCCGAAAACGGACTAAAATAGCAAATTTATCAAGCAGGGTTTACGAGAAGCCCATTTATGACTATATGAAATACACGAATGGACACGAGAAATATAAAACACTGTCTGAAAGTCATATTTTCTTGTGTGAAGCACTGCAATATCTAGTATACACCTAGTGATGACTCTCAAACCACTCACTCTCCTTAATATTTCCCAGGAAGTTGTAATGGCATCAAGCCTGCCATTATTACCACATTCTCATTAGTATCCGTTGTGGTACTCATGAAATGTCAGCCGTTTGGGCACCCAAACTCCAATAGTATAGGTATCAAAAGCAACTCTCAACTATACTGTTGAAAGGAATGAAGAAGCCATCCCGGCCATTCCATTCAACGATTAGGAGTACTGATTTTTCGCCATCCAACCCATAAGCAAAGTAATCAGGCCATAATCGTAATTCGCTCGTTCGTTGTTCGTTTTGAAAATCCTAGTGGTACAGGTGCAAAATTGAGTAAAGAAAATATAACACACATGCCAGCCTCGAAAGAGGCAGGCTAATTTTGTTCATCTTGTGTAATCATGAATGCCAATGAAGGAACTCTTTTGACCATAGCCGAAAGAATGTTTCGTAGGCAAGATATTACTAGACATCACGGATGGGATGCCCTTCAGGTCGTCAGGTCGTTATCGGCTATTGTGCATGTTCACTAAGTCTGAACATCTGCGCGGCCTCTGAATCCCCCTCCACCTCCACGTATTTGACCAGGCTGGCCATTTCCGCTGTACCCTCCTCGACCTCTGAATCCTCCCCGGCCGCGTCCCCGGCCGCCTCGACCACGAAACCCTCCACGATATCCATTGTCAACGCTTCCTTGACCAAATGTCTCGACGTTTTTCTTTTGCTCCTCACCACGCCATTCCCGGCCTCCTGGTCTACCACCACTAGCATCGGCACGATCCTTGCTCTCGCTTGAAATGTTATCAAAAAACGAAGTTGACTTGTTGTAAGTTACTGGGACATCAGGCTCGGTTGGGGATGCAACTGGATTATCGCCAAGCGGAGAACCAGCAACAGCTTCTTTAACCAGATCTTCCTTGCTAAATTTGGCATTGGAAGACTCGAAGTCAAAATCTGTGGCAGGAACCTCGACCTTTTGACCGGGTTGTGCTGGGGTTCTGGCTGCGCCACCTCGTCCGCCTCGGCCACCTCTACCTGGGGCAAACCCAGCGGCGGTACCTGGTTGTCTCGGGGCACGGATAGGCTCATTGGTTCTCATTTCATTGACCTTCTTAGTAAGATTATCCATTGCGCTTCCGTTCGACTGTCCTACCGCAGGTAGTTTTGCCATCGCAGCAGCAACGGCAGCAGTTGCAGCTTGTGTGGCATCTCTGAGGCTTGCCGATGGTGCTTGTGCTGCAGGGGAAGGAACATTGCCTGACTGAGACTGTAGAGGTGCTTTTGAGGCAGCAGGACTTTTTAGAGGAAGCACGGGCTGAACGCGGTTGGTCTTTGCAGAAACTGGAGTTGCCTTAAGGGTTTGATTTGATGTCTGAGGATCAGCGGTGCTTTGGGCAGATGGCTCAACTTTTGAGGTTGCCGTCTCGCCAGGTGAGGTCTTGCTAGCAAGCGGGGGACTTGGAGCTTTGCTAACTGCAGTAGCGGCCATTTCAGCGGCGGGTTTGGCTAGACTCTTCGGCTCATGCTGCTTGTCAACTTCTGATGTTGGAGCCGAGTTTTGTTTATTTGCACCAGGACCGATTGGAGCGGGCTTGGGGGGTTGTTGGCCTGGCTGAAATTGTTGGCCTGGTGGTCCTGGAGGATAACCATAAGGAGGAAATGGACCTGGAGGTGGGAATCCCTGACCAGGTGGAGGATACCAGCCAGGAGGAGGTGCGCCATATGGCATTCCCTGGAATGGAGGACCAGGAGGACCGGGAGGACCAGGAGGACCACCTCGGCCCCAACCAGCAGGTGGTGGTGGGTAGAATTGAGGTGGATACTGAGGGTGGTGTCCATATGGAGGACCATTCTGTACCGGACCTTGAGATGCTGGAGGCTGACCTTGTGGGGGGCCTTGCTGAGGACCTTGCGCTTGTGGTGTGCGACGTTGTTGCCCTTGTCCTTGAGCCTGCCCTTGTGCTTGGGGTGGAGGGCGTGATCCGCTCTAGAAGTTTCGATTAGCAACTGAATGATGTTTTGATGTATAAGGACAGAAATCAAGAAGTTTTAATCAGAAGGAAGGCAACGGAAATCTCCACATGGGGTTTGCGCTCTCGGAGAATAGTTTGGTTAACATCCGGAATTTTTCATCATTTGAAAGTAGACAGTGACGCAATATAGGTCATGAAAAGGGAGAATATGCGCACTTACACTGCTCATAATGGCTGGATCATTGGGTGGTAATGGGGGTTTGTTTTCCTTGGCACCTGGCGCCTCCTCAATTCTCAGATCCTTGACATCACTTCCACGGAAGACAATGTATTCATAGACGTTATCCGAGGGAGGAATCATCTCTTCATGAGGCTTTCGATCTTCTGTTCCAAATGAGGAGACATTTTCAAGCGCAACCGTCGAGGTTTCCGAATTGATTTCGTGCAATGTGCCCACGTATCTAGCTTCTGATTAGCTCATCCTTCCATTGATTATGTGAAGCGCATGGCAACCTACCTAATGTCACTCTTCGATACTAGGGATATTCTCGAACTGTTGTCTCGTCAGCATGGCTCTCTTGGAGGAGCACTGCAGCCTGACTGACCCGATGAACTCGGCCATCGCAATTATGATACTGCAACTAGCTCGCAGCAAGCTACAACTTGAGGATTGCGAAAGAAAACAAGTAAAAAGGGGTGGTAATGCGATGCCGCAATAGATTGTAAAGGAAGAGAATGTTTGGACGTGTCGTGGTTTTGTGTGGATTGGGAGGTTGGGTTCAGCTTCTAACTCGCTAAGGATAATGTTCCGCCTTACATGTGAGGCAACAAATCACAAACATTTTATCTTGATCCACATCTCAGCCTTGCTATTTTAAATTTAACAATCACAAACGTATAGGTACAGTACATCCCATAAATCTGTTTGTCCTCTGGATTTTATTGAATTGGTCACATCTCACCATAGTGAGATCAAGCACAGACAATCAAATAACATATTCATCAAATAAGAACAGCTTGCTTATTCTGCTGAAGGCATTCAAGAGAACAATTGAGAATAATCAGTAGCTGCTAACATCCTAGTGCTGGCTATGTGTACTTGCTTCTACAAATCGTCAACTTTGCTATGAGCTTTGTCTAAGTCACTTTTTCCTTGCTAGAGGCTGCAATCCTGAATTGACACAGAAAGCAAAGAGGAGTATAATAATAGGTGTGATTCTCAAGAGTGAAACATGAGTAGTACTGTACGTACAAGGCACGTCTATTCTAAACTGAATTGCAGCTATATTATGTGATAAACAAATATATCCTTCGGCTCAAAGAGGAATTTGGATTTGACCTCACTTTCTCGTTTTCAAGATATTTCACAGTTATGGATAAGACAAGCGTTCCTCATAGTCTCTCATTCACAACTCCTAGCAAATCGTATCTTATGATAACGAGTGCTAGAGTGTTTCAATTAACTAGCAATTCATGTGTTGGTCGGAGAACTCTCGACCCAAGACAAGGACTTGTTAGAGAGCGAGCATGGTTGTAGCGTGGCAGTCTGGTTGAAACCTTCATGCCTCATGCCTCATGCCTCATCATTATTGGAACCACATGACTCCCAGTCTCAACCACCAGCCACCCCAATCCCTTTTCCCCTTTTTACCCGAGCCGAATGCCAAGTCTCTAGTGGCTGTTAGGGCAGCAACACGTGCTCACCAGCCTGCCAAGTCCAAAAGGAACCCCTGCTTATAGGACGCGGACTTAACTAAGTACTCTCATACTGTATGTACGGTATTTGCTGTACATTGTAATCTTAACGCCGAACACACCTTATCCTAGACGATAAGCTCAGCTTTACTGTAGATGTCGAATAATCCACACCACCATCGATCGCGTCGCCACGGCTTCTTCTCTGGCATCCTTGAACTTGATTCTGACTTCAAGGAAAAGATGGCAAACCTTCAGGCCTTCAAGGAGATGCGTGCGTACGACTGGGACAATGACACAAACTATCAAGTAAGCACCTCATACCACAATTGAATCTCGAGGACCTACCTATAATACCGAATACTTGCTAATATTGCATAGATCGGTCTCGCTGCAATCCTCGGAACCAGTCAAGCCCCTGATCAAGTCGAATCTCTCACCCACCGTGCCCAAGTATTTTACTGGAACAGAGAAAAGAACCTCTCCATTGACTTCAACGAATACGAGGCCTTCGTCGCTGATCCAACCGCATTCGAGTCTGCTGTCGACGACTCCTCTCCATCTGCCGGTAACACAAACCAACGAAGCTTCGCAGAGACAGTTGCGCTGATTGAGTCTGGCGCAGAAGTTCCGAATGTCCGTCAAATCGAGCCAACAGTCCTCAAAAACAAGGGTTCAGGTCCTCTCTCTCCTCGTCGACTCAAACCATGGGAGGTCGCTGCTCTAAAGGATGCTGAGGAGGACGATGATGAGGATGATGGTGGCGTCAAGGTAGGCCGGCCCTACATCCTTACCTCACTCCGCGTGGTCATAAAACACGACTAACTTGATTATTCATAGCTCAAGGAGGGTACTTTTGGTGATCAACGTGACAAAGTTATTCAACAAGAGTTTCCTGAGGATGATATCAAGGACAAAGCTTAGGGAGTGAACTTATGAATTACGACCAACACGGCTATGAAGCATAGGAATCTGCACATACTGGAGTTTGAGGGATATTCATGCATACAACGGGGTTTTTTAGCATTTCAGGCGTAGAAAAGCGTGGCTTTGCGGAGTAGCGAAATGGAAATACCCGGATTTGCTCTTTACAAAATGGTTCACTACGCGTGATACACTATTCTCACATTTTAGTAACTTTTCGACCTTGTTTAGAACCACCCTCTCCTGGATTATTGCGTGTATCTAGCTCTTTGCTCAAATTCTTTCTTTTCTCCACAACATTGCCCTGCTTAATTCGCCTCTGGTGCTGTCTAACACCTTTTAAATAAAATCGTTAAAGAGATGCATATCTAGATCATACAAATACCACTATATGAATTTTGGGGGGGTTCGTCAGCAAACTAGCCTGGTCTTTGCTGATCTAGCAAACTGCCCTCTTGCCAAAGTTTCACCTGGTCCCTGAAATTGCAAGCCTGCTGGTCTCGACATGGATGTCAAGCAATCCATATGAAGTAACTCGAGAGGAGTGTAGAATTGAAAAATTCGTCACCACTGATTCATCGAGTAAGCTTTTAGTGTTGTACGCAATAACTACTTAACAGTGTCGCCATAACCACCAAAGAAGAGGCTGACCTAATAAACTCGGTCGATATCAGGCAGAAGCTGTTTGGCTGAGGGTGTTAAGACATTCCCCGATCGAGCTTGACTCCTCAGTTTACATCTGAGTGGTTACCCACACCTAAGCAGCTCTTCCTGATTGAACAGGACTTTTATATTTCACAGCTTGTCTAAAATAACGTGTTCAAGTTGTTGATGTAAGAGGTATTCGAATCATAGAATCCTAACTGAAGTTTAGTTTATGATGCAGCCTAGTACTTATATAGGCTACTTGTGCAGAACTAGCGATTCTGAAGTAGGTGTTATAAGTAGCAAGCAGAACTGAAGCCATTCAGATGAAAACTTGTAGACGTATAAATTCTGGCGTTTCAGTAGTGGGGCACAGATATCATCATTACTAGTTCCTTCAAAGTCCAAAATCAACCCCATGATATATATAGCAATCAAATTTCTATCAAGTTCCTCTACTTCCTGACAAGTTTAGGAAAGGTGTCAAGAAATGGTAATCAACAATAGCCATCACCACAGAACCAATGAAATGGATCATGAGAGCACCACAATTGCAGGCATCAACGGAAGTCGATGTCTCATAAACCAGCACGTAGCTAAGGTTATTTTGCTTGGATTCCATACTTTAGGAGGTCCAGATGGTCAAAGTCGAGCACTACCACTACCTATTTCCAACGAAAGATGTCCATATATCCCGTACACTTTGACTCACTTGGGTAAATCACTGGAACTAGGACAGATAAGCCATTTGTGTTTCATGAAAGACCACTTTTATTCTGTAATGACTGACTAGATAACAAAAACTTTGGTCATTGCCCTCTCACAAGAGGCAAAGAAACATATGAGCATAATAGCAGTAAGCCCTCCTCCAAATGTCAGTTCTCTGCCGCAATGAGGAATAAACGAAGAAAGTCCTCATGACCACCAGCGACAATGAAAAGACAAGCTGTCGTACGATTGAACGGAGGATGGTGCCAGTAAGTAGCTGTTGACATGATCGAATACGTCTAGGCGAGAGCACTTTTGATTAATTCGAGACAGCCCACTGTACAAATACAATCTGTCCAAACCACCAAATAGTAGGTCTTAGTGTAGGATGATTTGTGATGGTGAAATACGTTGCGGGAGAAGATGTTGACGGGATACAGGCAAATATCGTAAAACGAAAAAGAGCTTATTGTACCTGTTGTGATAGTGAATTAGCAGATGAAGATCATAGACTTGTAGAATCAGCCAAGTCCTGATACTACGTACCAACAAGCTAGACAATACAGCTCTATGGTGACTTTCTCGGGATGTTTGAGAGCTAATCGAGACATCCATAGATGTGAGAGACCCAAAAGCAACTATGGGACATAGCCCAGTTGAATATATCATATCGTTACGGTTGATCAATGATATAGCATGTCGGGAAAGATCGTGAATGAACCAAGACACAGTAAGGTGAGAAATGACAAAGAAACAAAGCAAGACGTGCGAGTGATGTTGCTGTTTAACGATAGCCGCCAGGGTAGCGAGGGTTTTGTGGTGGCATGCGAGGGTTGGCAGCACCAATTGCAGGGCCAGCTCCTGGACCAGGTCGAGTCTGAATCGCGGGATTGGTGCAGAGCATGCCAACTCGAGAGCCAAACTTAGAGCCTCGGAGAGATACCATATGCTTGCGAATATGCTGAGCAACAATCTCACGGTGTTGAGGGTTGGAGTGAGTCAGGATATACTGGATAAGGTAGTTTCCGTACTGGTCACTAGCGATGTCAATCAAGGGAATCCGGGGACGGTCATGGCGGCCTTCGCAAACTCGGTCAAGATACCGGCCAAGGAAATCAATTCCACCAATCTTGAGGCACTTCTCGACAACTTTGGAAGCAAACTGATCCATGCTGTACTCAGAAGCATATCGGATGACATGATCAATTGCACGACTACGATCAGCAGGAGCTCCATGCTCACAAATATGCTGGATACACCAGTTTCCAAACTGTCCATGAGCGACAATATCGATGCTTGCAAGCACCTCCTCGATACATGGTCGCTTTAGAGAAGTTAGTTAATATTCGGACGATGAGCTACTGGTAAGCTTACCTTGTCCTCCTCCAGACAGTTTTCGAAAATATTCTGGACTACCAAGCTACCTGTTTCACCGAGCGCGACTTCATGCCACATACCTCGAAGCGCATCATTGACGTACTTCATGATCTGGGGTGGAGACTCAGTCCAGCGGAGCTCGAAAAGCTTCTGCCAGACATGGCACGCATAACGATGGATGACTGTTTCTGGGATTCGGCGAAGAAGTTCATGTACCATGATAGCCTTGTAATCTTCGGGAACAGAATCAAAAGCCTTTTGAACAACATGACAGCCAAACGCATCCATCGAGAGATTAAGTGTGTTGCCGCGAATAGCTTCAGCGATTTTGATCACCTGCTCAGGTGTCCCATGCTCAAAGCAACGCTGAACAAGAAAGTTACCGAAACGATTAACCATCAATGGATATGCCTGAGCAACAATAGCTTCTACGATATCATATTTCTGCTCAGTAGTGCCGACCTTGAGCTTTTGTTGAAGAAATATGGAAGCCTGTTGATCGTTGTTGCAGACAATCTTGTCGACAATATATTTCCAGTTACAATTGACGGTACGGTCAAGTAGACGACGGTAATTGAGCGGCTCTGTGGTTGGCAGGTACGTTTGGCCCTCTGTTACAGCACCCTGGTCTCCTGTCAGCGAACCAAGAAGTAGGTCACTGAAGTGGCAATGAAAGGAATGGAATTTTCGGAATCACTTACTGATTCTGTCTTCCACCCAGGATTTGCAGTGAACTCGGGTGCATGTGGGGACAAAGGGGTGCCAATCGGCTGTGGTTGATAGCCAGAATACATGCCGTTGGAAATACTATTAGACATGTTCAAGCCTGCCTGGGGCTGGGGGGTAACACCCATGCCAATTGAGCCGTACGAAGTAGAGCCAGGGGTGAATCCATCGTAGGAACTGTTGCTGGAAGCATAGAGGTTGGATCCAGAAGGACGACTGTTGAAGCGGCCAGCAGGATTATTATTGCGGCGAGGGCCGATTGGAGGCAACATGATTTCGCCTGGGCTTTGTACAAAACGTTCACCTCGTAAATCAGCCATTACTGGAGCTTGGAACTGCATAGGAGTGTCAATAAATGGCTGACCAAACCCTCTGTTCATGAACTCGTTTTGGGCCATAGCTTGGGATGGCTGGAAAGCTGCGCCAGGACCTTGAATCGAACCAAAGCTTGGCTTAGCACCGCTAGCACCATTGGACCATATATTTCTAGCACGATTAAAACCTCCAGCAGAAAGAGCATCACTCGTATCAGAGCCTGCATCGTCTTGCTGGCACCCCCATGAGTTGTCACGGTAATACTGCGGGCGGGCAGAGATGGTGCCTTGTTCACTGGTATACCCATATGGTTCCGACGGTTGACCCATTGAAAAGTCTGCTTCAGAGACTGTGCTGCCAATGACCTGATCGATGGTATGTTTCGTGATCCGGCTCTGTGCAAGTTCCTGGTCCATTCGAGCAATTTTGCCTTTCGCAGCCTCAAGTTCCATTTTCAGACGAAGAACCTCATCATCTCCCAACTCAGCAGGAGTTTCACCGGGAATGCTAGAAGTGTTAGTTACAGGAGCAGTATTAACGGCCTGGAATCCTTCAGTGGCAGGAGTGATTGGGACTGAGCTGCCGCCACATGAGATGTAATCAACGGTCCGTGTATAGGCAATGTCGTCACTAGCTTTGAGTGCTTCGTGTTGCTTGGATAGTGCAGCAGTCTGCTCGGATAGCTTTGCAAGGAGCTTGTCCATTGGGTTCGTAGCCTCATCAGAAGAAGTCGAAGTTGACTCGTGGTTGATCTTCATCTTCTGTAGCAGTTAGCCATGGTGCCTGAGAAAGATATTAGAAGATACCGACTTTGGGAACTTGATTACCAAGTTTAGAAGATGAGAGAACAGTGGTGGATTTCTTGAGGTTGGCAATGTCCTATTGGGTGGTTAGTAAAGCGGCATAATGTGCTGAAGATACTTCTAAACAGTGCTAGGGAAGGCTCACTATGTGCAAAAGCACTTAATAGTGGGGAGATGAGTTCAATAGATTAGAATGCAAAGTAACCCCAGCAAATTGAAGCATAGAGCGATAAAATGGCAGGCTTCTGGGTATTCTTGTTGTGGAAAGGATGGTGAAACAGGAAGATACATACGAAACGACCCGATATCTTCTCTTCTAGGTACGAGGAATTCTCTTGAGAGTCACTGCGAGTGGCAGTGGTACGCCGAGGTGTTGGAGAGACCGACATCTTCGTATGATCTTGCGTAGTATCTTTGTGAAGAATGGTACTGAAGCGGAGATGCTTCGAGTGCTGCTGTCAGCAGATGGTGTAAAACCCTCAGCACGTAGGCGGATGAGCAGATATCAAGTGAGGGGGGAGGTGTTGTTGTTAGAAGGAAGTGAAGAAGATGAACAGACAGATTCGAGTCGTAGCTCTATCATATATGATTGTTTAGGAAAGGGTGCACCTAAAAGTGGCCTGTCCTTTTCGTAAATGGGAAAGAGTATTGTGCGCGCTGCGACCTTCAAGCTGTTTAAGGCAAAGACCTAATTTGTGTTCACGATTGGGAAGAGCTAGGGATTTATACTGAGTGAATCACGTGGTCTTATCGAACCATGACGAGCTTTTGGAAATCAATAGAATGCTGTGGCCTTGAGCCTAGAGAATACAGAGCATATCAAAAGACTTATTTCTTATTGTATGCGAACCATGTCTTCGTTCATCCGGTGAGTGGTCTTGGAAGGGGTGCAATTGAGACCATTTGGGAAGTAACTATACAATAAGATCCTTCAACCTAACTCAAAGAGCAAATGTGCCCTTTAGCTTTATTTTATTTTTATCAATCCAGCGCATCTTCTCCCACATTCGGTGTTTTGAGTTTAGCTGAGTCCTACATACTTCTGCAGCTGCTGCCACAGGGCGAAACCAAGTCTATCTGTAACAGCATTCCCCGTCGACTATTTTACTACAATAGCGTTTATGAATGATTTTAAAAGATCATATATGGTCTCGCTATGAATAATACCCCGTAATCTAGATATCAAAAAGACTGCAATCCTCCAAAATAAAATGCAATAATAAATGGGAATGGCTTGCAAATGGCTCAGGACTTGTGCCACTGAAATATCAGGAAAAGATATCAGTAATTGCATCAACAAAGACAAAAGAAATAAAAATAAAAATAAAAGGAATAGAACAGTGTTCAGAATCAAAAAGCTTCTGAAGTCTTCTTCCAATCGGAAGGAAGTTCCAATGGCAAATTGGCGCATTCTCTCATACAAGAACATCTCACATATTGTGAGACATCGTAAAAACTTTCAAACCCAAATTTGAGTCATTATTCTTGTGAATTCAATTGGTGATATCAGAATACCTTATCTTTCCAAACGCCAACATTTCTCTCCATATACATTGTATTGTACAGCTCTCTTCCCATGTGCCCCAGCCTTATCTACCGCTTTTTACCCTTGAACTTCTTCGACTCTTCCGCTGTCCGTTTCTTCTTTGGCGCACCCTTTCCTCTAGCTTTTATACTACGAATCCGTTAGCAGCTGCAAAACAACCAAAACATGGACGGTAAGGCGCATACATCTTGTGGTTCTCCTCCCAATCTTCATGTTCGTCATTTGGAATCTCGAAATCATCCGGACCAGAGTATGCCTTTCGTAAGTCTTTTAGAGTTGACATCTTTCTGGGATAGTATGCAGCCAACGCAGGGCCCTTTAGTCGTTGGCGGAGGACTTTGTTGCCCAATCTGAGTCCTTCTGGGTTAAATGTATGCGAGAAGATCCGGCATTGGACCTTTACAGATTAGCTTGCTACATGGAATGGTTCTCGATAAAATTACCTTCATAAGATCAAGCAGCCTAGCCCGCGGAACTGACATTGTGGATATTGTTAAGCTTGCAAAGACCGAGATATTTGGGTGTGACTTATTATGAACGTTGAACATTGATTATGTCAGCCTTAAATTCAAGGCTTCACTGGGCGGGTCCACATTTATGTTCCAGCGCGCGGCCGCTCCTCTGGCAGTTTTCCCCTACTTAATAAACTCCTCACCAGATATATTTTGGGGGGAACACACCTTGAAAGATGGAGGGACTTTTCTCGATGCACAAAAGAAAGCCAGAGTCTGGAAGCGTCTCACAAGAACCCAATAAAAAGAAGCAAAAGCGGAATTCAGGAAAAGATTTTGAGGTATGCCTTTTTTCCTAAAACAGAACGAAGAGCTCAATTTGGAGTCTCCGGTTTAATTTTTTTCTTCTTTCTCTTTCTCTTTCTTCTCGAGCTTAGAACAGTTTTTTTTCTGTTTCTTTGTCAAAAGACCTGGATCCTTGCTAATTGCGAATTCAGATTAGTGGCCAACATGGCCTTTCTACTGCAGCTCCCACGTTTCCAAGACCTGAACTTCCCGTGACGGTTTCAGCAGCAGTAAACAATCTGTTGGATGCATGCTCAAAATTCGAGTCCCTTCAAACAGAAGAGGACTATCTAGCAATGGGTGAGCTCTGTAACAGAATTGGCAGCGAGACCTTCAAAGAGTGCTCGGCTCTATGCAACAAGCTTAGCAACGCAATTAAAGATTGTGGATACACCACCCCAAAGACTCCCCATTCCACCGGCAATCCAGCTACTTTGTCTACTAGCAAGCCAGTGGAACTTGCAAAAGAAGCCGGGAAGAACTTACCAACGTTGACGTCAGGCTTCCATCTATCCCGTTGGAAGTCTAATGAAATACCTCAGGTGCTTCCCAGCCTTCCAGAAGTACTTGATGCTACGCTATTGAAGGCAGCTTTCATCCATCAAGGTGCTGGAAACACTTCAGATCTTAATTATGAGCGGTTGGAATGGGTTGGTGACAGTTATATGGAACTAGCCGCAACACTTCTCATATCTCAGACATTTCCTGCATACCTTCCTGGCAAAGCTTCTCAGCTACGTGAACGTCTCGTCAAGAACACCCAACTCGCTGAATATGCCCGAAAGTATGGCTTTGAGAAGCGCGCGACTCTCCCACCAGAACTTGCAGGTACAAAAAACTCAAAACATCATAGCAAGGAATCTAGTTTGACCAAAGTATTTGGAGATCTCTTCGAAGCATATATCGGGGCTATTGTCCTGTCAGACCCAATAAATGGCTTACCGAGAGCTGTGCAATGGCTTAAAGACCTCTGGGGAATGACTATCAAAAAAGAGATCGTTCAGAACGAGAAGGAGGGCAACAATTATGACAGTCCTTTGTGGCGATTGAGAGGCGATGAGATCGATCTTGCTGGCCCTCAGCAACTCAACAGTAAGGACCTTTTACGTCAAACATTGAAAGCCCCTGGCGTGGTGATCGAATACCTCGACGCAGCACCTGAGAGGAAGGGCAAAGACAAATTACCAATCTTCACCGTGGGTGTTTATCTCACTGGATTGGGCGAGTCAAAGAAACTGCTGGCTATTGGTACAGGCAAAGGTAAGAAGGACGCTGGATTCAAAGCTGCTAGTGAGGCTCTACAGAACAAGTCGATGATGAAGATGTATGCTGAGAAGAAGAAAGTGTTGGAGGAGCTTGTAGCGAGAGAAGAAGCAGCGAAGGGAGGAACAGACATCGCGTCAATTGAGGTTCAAGGAGGTGGAGGCATCAAGGATTCACGAACCTAATACTGGCGTGCCAAAATTTCACATGGCCTTCATAATAACACGATACCCAAGAACAAAGTTCAAATTGTTAATGTAATCATATATACAGTCTAACACGCAAGTTGATTTGAAGATAGTGCGCTCCTGGTGTGCCTTCAACTATACAACGGGACGGATATACATGTTCATCTCAGATGCTAGTTCCTCTTTCCAGACTACAATTATTGCCATGTGAATTGGCGATTCATGCAAATTTACTACTTCCAAGTTTCTGACTCGCGATAGTCTCTGACTTCCCCTCAGGCTACTCGCCATTCAACATGATGAGCACATATTCTCTGATTCGGAATCTAGCATTTCTATGCATACATTATTTCATGCAATATTTGTAGGATTCTGTTTAGGAACCCAAAAACCCTCCCCATAAAGTACCAACTTAACACTTCCTCTTACCCCTGCCTATTCATTCCACACCGAGGTACAACACACCTCATCATCAGCGCATGAAAGCCAATTTCACCACCCACCACAAATAATATATCATTCCGCATCATTTCCCCAGATTTCACCTCTGCTCATGTTTCGAATGTCGTCGCTATAAGTTATATAACTCCAATTTTCAACACTGCTTACGTTCACGCTCCAGGGACGAGGCTTGGGGGAGCTGATACAACTTACCAAAAATGGCGGACTCTGTGGGTAAGTTTTTTGCTGCCTAGGAATAGTCTATATGGCTTCACAGAAGTTCTTACATGGTTGAGTTGTGTGGTACTGACAACTAAACTGCAGATCGCGTCTTCGTCCACGCGCTTAACACCGTCAAGAAGATTCCCAAGACCGGAGCGTCGCGCCCACCCCCTGGCGATCGGCTCCGACTTTATGGGCTCTACAAGCAAGCGATGGAGGGTGATGTAGATGGTGTAATGGAGCGTCCTTCTAGTTACCGCGAAGGGGATTCTGGTGAGGGGGCGCTGGAGGGTGATGAGTTGAAGAGAGAGCGAGATAAATGGGACGCATGGGATGCACAGAGGGGTGTTAGTAGAACCGAAGCAAAGAGGAGATATATTGAGGCTCTGATAGATACTATGCATAAATATGCTAGTACTACCGCGTAAGTTTTCTGGGCTTTACGAACAGGGAATCAAACTAATGGGCTGTAGGGATGCGAGGGAATTGGTAGCAGAGCTAGAATTTGTGTGGGACCAAATAAAGAATAATAGTGAATCATCCTCTGGGTCATCTCCGGGTAGAGGTGTGGCATCATATACGACACAAACAAGACAATTCCAGCATCCTCAAAGCGGAACAGAAGGACCAATGCGGGTTCTCAGCCCTATGAGCCAGAACGATGAAGAGGAGCGGGATTCTGCGCAGAGGCTAGGTTACGATGACGAAGAAGATGAGTATGGTGAGGCTGAAAATAATGACAAAAAGACCAAGCGGTGGAGGAGAAGTGTTGAGCAGGCTTTAGTCAAGATGACCGCGGAGGTTGCAGCATTAAGAGAACAAATCAGTACGGGAAGAGAATGGCAAGGGAAGAAGAGCAGGAGTCCAGGACGATGGATTACGTGGTTTCTCTGGCTGGCTATTAGACATGCGCTCTTAGATACGCTGGTTCTTGGTATACTGCTACTATGGCTGAGGAAAAGAAAAGATAGAAGGTTTGAGGACCTTGTAAGGCAAGGCTTAAAAATAGCTAGGGAATATGTGAGAATGGTATTACCATCTAGGTGATACCGTTACTTTACCACCAAGTCGACATATCGACTACAACTTATTCCTTCGGGGATTTATAACAAATCACAGAAACTGGACTTAGGTCTGTACAGATTTGGCAAAGGGGCATACGACAATCAAAGGTACGAACTAAACGGACATGGTTGGAAATCGCTCAATGCAGATTGAAATAAAGATTGCGGCAACAACAGGATATTGTCCAGGATCATCTGTAACGCAATTGTCAATTCCTGGAGATTAGGGAAAGTAAGCTACTGTTTAGCTCCCTTCCCATGATGTGGAATCTCACCGATAACCATGGATCAAGAGTCATGGAGTAAATAATGACTAGAAGCTCAAAGAGTGACGTCGCGCCAAGTAGAAGCAAGTTGTGGCACGCAGAATAGACAATAATGAATATGTATTTGGAATAACAATTATCAGGTCTCACGTAGGTAGAACTGGAAATGGTGAAAAAGTGTCTGATTCTTCTAAAAAGGTTCAAGAGACTTCTTATCTAAAATATACTAGTTGCTAAAGGAAAGTGCGTTGGACGTTGAGTCTAAACGCTAGCGCCAAGAGCGTTATGAGGATGTTGAGTCCTCACAACAATCTATCTAACTTGTCAATTGTTTATGGCATACCTGGGATCGAGCTTGCCCCATCAATAGGTTTCTGCCACTGCACTTTGCGACCCTCAAACAACTCGACTTTTGGGACATTTTTATTCGGCCATTCAGGGTCATCCATCACACCGACCTTAAGAATAACTTGTCCTGCAAATGTTTCGCCCGTACGATACACTAATAAGAATAT
>Ga0247734_1000647_pt1 | contig 29339 bp, 24 predicted proteins | sample UWRJL103311B2_FD_180933 | JGI IMG/M metagenome (GOLD analysis project Ga0247734, IMG submission 180933) | Plant litter microbial communities from Arlington Agricultural Research Station in Wisconsin, United States - UWRJ-L103-311B-2 | ecosystem: Environmental > Terrestrial > Plant litter >...
CATTCGTTCAAAAAGAGAAAGGTTTTCTTCAATACTGCGGTTACGGTATGGACTGTCCTTACCAGGTTCAGTAGGAGTGCCTTTCAGCGCAGCTATCTCTTCGGAGGTAGAATCATCCACATAAGCAAGTCCGGAATGAATAAATTTTAGTGCAAACTGATACAGTTCATCAAAATAATCGGAAGCATAAAATTCATTCTGCCATTCGAAACCCATCCACTTGATGTCGTTTTTGATATTATCAACATACTCAGTTTCTTCCGTAACCGGATTGGTATCATCAAACCGCAAGTTGGTATATCCCGGAAATTTTTTCGTTAATCCGAAGTTGAGACAAATGCTGGACGCATGCCCAATGTGCAGATAACCATTGGGTTCAGGCGGAAAACGTGTTACAATTTGGGTGTATTTGCCAGATTGTAAGTCTGCCTCGATAATTTCCTCAATAAAATTCAGGTTCTTCTCCTCTTTTTTTTCTTCCGTAATCATACTTGGCTGAAAATTTTTTCAATTGGCAAAGTTAACGTTCTTCCTGTCAACCTGAAATAATTTATTTTGTTCTGAAACAATTCCCGGCATAATAGGCATGAATTGAATACAGATAACAACAGAAGACTGCTCCATAATTCCCTTGTTTCTTCTACTTTTGCATTATGCGTTATTTTATTGAACTTAGTTATAAAGGAACCGGCTACAACGGCTGGCAGAAGCAAAACAACTCATTGGGTGTGCAGCAGGTTGTAGAGGAAGCCATGAGCACAATATTACGTCAGCCCATAGAACTGACAGGAAGCAGCCGGACAGACACCGGCGTTCATGCTGAACAGCAGTTTGCCCATTTTGATTTTGATGAAATTGCCAATACAGAACAATTGGTTTATAATATAAATGGAATGATACCGCGGGATGTAGCCGTTAAAAAGATTTTTGCCGTTCCGGATGATATTAATTCACGTTTTGCAGCAACGTACAGACGATATGAATATCGGATCAGCCGTAATAAAAATCCGTTTTTAATAAATCAGGTTTTTATTTTAAGAGGGGAACCGGATGTAGAAATAATGAATAAAGCTGCCGAACTGCTACTGCAATACAATGATTTTGAAAGTTTTAGCAAGTTACATACCAGCGTCAATAATTTTAGGTGTAGTATATCAGAAGCAATTTGGGTTGAAAAAGACGATTTATTAATTTTCAGTATTCAATCAAATCGTTTTTTAAGAGGTATGGTTCGGGCAATAGTCGGAACGCTTTTGGAAGTGGGTAAAGGTAAAAAAACGATTGCAGATTTTGAAGAAGTAATACAATCGAAAAGCAGAAAAAAAGCCGGAGCACAAGCTCCGGCCGAAGGTCTTTTTTTAGTAGAAGTTGGCTATCCGGAATCTCTGGTTCCAACGAAGTAAAGGAGTAAAAAGTAAAAAGTAAAAAGTAAAAAGTCAGCACCTGGACTGCATCATTTTACTTTTTACGCATAAACTTTTAACTTATTTAGCCGGTGTAATAACAATATTGCGGTATTCAACAGGACCATGATCCCCTTGAATGTATAACGGTCCCGGCTCTCCTTCGTTGCTATCTAATGCACCGCCGGTAATTCCAGGAATTTCCTGATTTGTAATGACGGTTTTTCCGTTAGCAACGAGTGTTAACATTCTGCCAATTAAAGTAATGTCATAAACATTCCATTCTCCGGCGTCTTTTGCCACCATTTCGCTTGGAATTATAAATCCATAAATGGCTCCCATTTGATCCAATGCAGGTTCCATTCCTTTACTGTCTGTAACTTGCACTTCGTAACGGCCACGAAGATAAACACCACTGTTGCTTCCTTTGGGAATACGGAACTCAACATGAAGTTTGAAGTCGCCGAATTTTTCATTGGTAATTAAGTTAGCACCTGATTTTGGGCTTCTTAAAATACCATTTTCAGCAATCCACTGGTTTTCGCCAAACGCATGCCATGCTTTCATATCATTGCCACCCGTTAACTGAATAGCTTTTCCCCAAACCGGCTGTGTTGTCTTGCGCAGTGAAGGAGCGCGAACTCCGATCCAGCTATGTGTTTTGCCTTCAACGGTAGTCAATGTTCCTGTTAATTTGTCACCTTCAAGAGTTCCTTCAACTTTAAGGTCGCTATCTCCTTTTTCCCATTGTGGTGGTATAGCAAAGTTCATTTTTCCATCTTTAAAATGAACTTCGGAAATAGGGCGGGCACTGCCTGAAAATCCTGTAAACTGACCAATTAATGTATGTGTTCCTGAATGACGTACTTCCAGCCAGGACGGAGATGGTTTACCGGCAACATCAACTGTAATATCCCATCTTCCTTCAAGAGGCGATGCGAGAGGTTTGGCATTTGATTGATTTGCAAATAAAGCTAACAATAATGTTAAGGCTGATAATAAAATGCGTTGTGAAAAATGCTTTTTACTGGTTTCGGATGTTTTATTCATGTATTTGGATATTTATGAGATGTCAATTTACTTATAAAAAATTAAATATAATGCCTGGCCTTCGATGAAACTGAGGATCTGAATTGATTTTATTGTTCAGTTTAAATTTAAACCATCATTAATTAAGGAGTATACCGTTAAATAAGAAATCATGTAAAATGCTAATAGTTAGATACTTATAGCTCTATATTTTAATTAAATTTATTCTGTAAATCCTCTGGTTAATTCTGAATAATCACAATGCCAATGGCAGGATGTTTAGAATTGCAAAATTAAATTTTCACAATTTAAATTTAACTATCATGTTACGATCATTAGTTCTCTCCTCGATTCTTATTTTATTTTACGCAAATGTTACTGCGCAGGCGGTTGATAGCAGTCAAATTAAAATTCAGCTGGAAAATACGAAGAAGATTATTTCTGATTTTCAAATGCGGCTGGACACCAGTAACTATACCCGTATTCCCAATAAGGATTTTGATTCAATTGTAGAGCATAAAATTTTCAATGGAATGGCAATTTGGATTTCTGCTGTTTTTTTTATTTTAAGTGCTGCTGGATATTATTCCATTAAATATTTTGTTAGTACCTCAGTTGACGAAAGTGTGAAAGAAAAATTTGAAGAATATAAGAGGAAAGCTAATGAACGCAATGATGAATTTAAAAAAGAAATAACAAATGATTATACGCTAGAAATTAAAAAAATAAGTAACGAACTTGAATCAAATCATAAAAAACTAGAAGATTATAGAAATCAACTTTTGGATTCGGAAGAACGGGAAAAAATTCTGGAAAATAAGAAGGATGGATTTCTATTTATTATAAGGTATGAATCTTTGAAAAGTAAATACGATAAAGTTGTATCAAAAAATGGCATAATAAAAGACGATTACTTTGAAAAAGATCTTAATGAGTTTATTGAGGATGTGTCAGAGTACAGTACCAGAATAAATAATACAGAGCATAAAATTACCGAAAGGTTGATAGATACCATAGATATGCTGATTATTTATTTATATAAATTAAGAAGAGACGAGGACTTAGTGAAGCTGGTAAATGAGTATGAGAATAAAAATTTAATTTCATTGATATCTTACACTAATTTCGTTCAGGTTCAATTTAACCGTTATTTTAACACAATTGATGAAAATACACTTGATCGTTTTCTTGAAAGTTTAAGAGTATTGGAGAAAAAAGATCCAAGTTATGGTGCAGCTCCGGCGCTACGATTACAGATTTTTATGAAAGAGTATGAGATAGCCGGTAAGGATAAATCTAAGAAGACTGATATAAGGAATAATATAGATAAAGTTATCAATCGTGTTACTTTAAGTCATAATTCGATTTTAGCTTATGAGACTATTGATCTTTTATTAGATTATCACAAGCAGGATTCAATTGGAATATTTGCTAATAACATTGACGAGTTGTACAAACTAGTTCCTAATGAAATGAAAAAAATGATTGAAAGAGGTATAATGGATTTAGCTATCCAATATCCTTTAAAAGAAAAGGATTCTTATTATAAAGAAAAGCTGCTTGAATTTAAATCCTTAATAACTTATATTGATAACCTTAACACAACCGATTTAAAAAGAAATCTGATTCTTAATGAAAGTAAAATCTGATTTTGAATAAAATGCCTGAGTTTAAACCGGTTTAAACTCAGGCATTTTATTCAAAATATTCTCAACCTGCCAGTCACCAAAACCATAAATACCTTCCTGCAAACTAAATACCTTAAAAATGGTTTTGAAGTCCTTAGTGTCACTTTGTAGCATAATATTTTTTAAAGCTTTTTCAGGACGGCCCGATAGATTATCCTCTGAAGAGCGGTCTAACTGTGCCTGAACAACTTCCTGAAGAAAAGGGAAATGATCGCTCTTTTCACTGGCTAAATTTTTAAGCTCTAATCTGTTATTGGTTTTAAAAGCATTCCACAAGTTAGCTAATAGTTTAATATCAGCCATAGAAAGCTTTTGTCTTCCCTGGTATGCTCCAGCTAATTCATTTCTGTCCAACCCACCAAATCCGCTCCAATCGGGTTGTCCGTCTTTAAGAGGTGGTTTTACAATATTGATTTTTAGCTGATCCGCAACATTAACTAAGAGTGATATACAAAACCATAAATTTACCTGGCAAAATAAATCTTCTTCAAACCATAAATTTACTTCCGAGCCAGGTGGGATAAGTGATATTCTGTTAAATTCTGAAACTACATCAAAAAAGTAAGATTCTTTATCTTCCTCATATTCAGATGCAATAAAGCCAGCCCGGGTTTCCCAGAATTCTTCCAGCGTTTTTCCGGTAACAGGCCCGTCGACCAAACATTCGCGGGCAACAATGATTTCACCGGATAAAATACTTTCCGGAAAAAATTCAAGTAATGCATCGCCATTAAGTATATGAAAGGTTCTGGACATGAATTTGGTTTATAATTTTAAACTATGAAGATTTATTTCTTAAATTTCCCGGGTGGTAGTTTCATTATTTACTAAACGAAAAATACCCAGTGGATTGCTATTTTTTAATTCAACAGGAAGAAGAACATCCGGCCAATCCTGAAAAGTTTGCGGACGAACAAATCTTAAGATTGAATGACGGCCCACAGATGTAAAAAAGCTGTTACTTGCAGCGGGGAATGGCCCTCCATGATGCATGGAAGGACAAACCTCAACTCCGGTTGGTACTCCATTCATAATAAACCTGCCCGATATTTGAGACAGCTTTTGTAAAAGTGCAGGATATTTTACAGCTTCCTGAGCTTCGGCCATTAAAGATGCCGTCAGCTGACCTTGCAGGTGAGATACCGCATCAAGTAATTCATCCGTATTCTTACAAACAATGAGTAGCGAAAAAGGTCCGAAAACTTCTTCATGCAACTTGGGATTTGCGATAAAATCTTTCCCTGTAACACGCGCAATAGTTGCCTGCGATTGGTTCTGCTGATCGGAGGTAGTTTCTGAAATAGCCAGTTCGGTCACGTTTTCCTGAGCAAATACCTCATCACGTAACTTGTAAAAATTTTTACAAATCCCGCTTGTAAGCATAGTTGCTGATGGAATATTTAAAATTTCATTTTTATAATTTTCTTCAAAGACAGTAAGACCCTCGGTTTCAGTAACAAATAATAAACCAGGATTGGTACAAAATTGCCCGGCTCCTAATGTTACTGATCCGGCTAATGTTTTAGCCAATTGTACCGCATTGTTTTTAAGATAATCGGGTAAAATAACAACTGGATTTACACTTCCCATTTCGGCATAAACGGGTATTGGCTCATCTCTTTCCTGCGCCATTTTAACCAAAGCCATTCCTCCCTTAAACGAACCAGTAAAACCAACTGCCTTACTAAACGGATGTTTTACAAGTGCTGCGCCTACTTCAAAGCCATCATCATATAACATAGAAAAAACGCCGTCTGGCATTCCTGTCCTTTTAGCAGCTTTAATAATTGCTTGTGCAGTAAGGTCACTAACGCCTGGATGCGCAGCATGTGCTTTTACAATAACAGGATTTCCCGCAGCCAGAGCAGGACCTGTATCCACTCCGGCAGCAGAATATGCAAATGGAAAATTACTGGAACCAAATACAATTACAGGTCCGATCGGAATTAACATTTTTCGTAAATCCGACTTAGGAACCGGAGTCCGGTCCGGAATTGCTGTATCTATACTTGCTTCTATCCAGGAACCTTCCCGTATAAGTTCAGCAAATTGTGTTAATTGATTAATTGTCCGGGCGCGTTCTCCCTGCAATCTTGCCAGAGGTAAACCCGTTTCCAGATTTGCTCTTTCTAACAAGATATCGCCCAATGCTATAATTTCTTCTGTAATAGCAATGAGGAAATCAGCGCGTTGCTTAGCAGGAATCAGTGAATATTCATCAAAAGCTTTCGCAGCCAATTCCATTGTCCGGGATACTTCTTCGGGAGTTGCCTTATGAAATGTTTCGGGCAGCTTAATATTCAGTGCAGGTACATAGGATTGAAATGTATAATCGTTTTGTGAAGAAAGCGAAAAACCAATATAATTTTTTCCTGTTATGCTCATCCTGGATAAAAGTTAGCGTGATGATTTGTATTAAAACAAAAAATTTGCGCCAGTCATGAAGACTGACACAAATTTATTTTGATAAGAAAGTTATTAAACTCTCATTTTATATTAAACAAGACGTGCAATGATATCATCTACTGATATACCTTCTGCTTCTGCCTTGAAATTTCTGATAATACGGTGTCTGAGAACTGGCAAAGCTACTGTTTTAACATCTTCAATATCCGGTGAATATTTCCCGGATAAAAGTGCATTACACTTCGCTGCCAGAATAAGTGCCTGAGATGCCCTTGGGCCAGCTCCCCATTCCAGATAATCGTTGGTATCTTTTACTGCCGAAGTGGAAGAAGGTCGTGTTTTGTGAACCAGCTTTACAGCATATTCAATCACATGGTCGGTAACCGGAACGCGGCGTACCAAGTGTTGAAAGTCCATTATTTCCTCAGCAGTAATTACCTCCTGAACCTGATACCGTACATCAGAAGTTGTATTTTTAACAATATTTACTTCTTCTGCATATGAAGGATAGTCCAGCTGAATCATAAACATAAAACGGTCGAGCTGCGCTTCCGGCAATGGATATGTTCCTTCCTGCTCAATTGGATTCTGTGTTGCTAAAACGAAAAACGGCCTGTCAAGAGAATGTTTTTCTCCGGCAATTGTTACCGAGTATTCCTGCATTGCTTCCAACAGCGCAGATTGCGTTTTAGGAGGTGTCCGGTTTATTTCATCTGCTAAAATAATATTAGCAAAAATAGGTCCTCTTATAAATTTGAAATTACGGTTTTGATCTAATGTCTCTGAACCAAGGATATCAGAAGGCATTAAATCAGGAGTAAACTGAATCCTATTGAATTTTAAATCCAGCGAAGAAGCAATTGTTTGGATAAGTAAAGTTTTTGCTAATCCAGGTACACCTACCAGCAAACAATGGCCCTGACAAAATATGGCAGTAAGCAACTTTTTAACAACATCATCCTGTCCAATAATCACTTTGCCAATTTCAGTCCGGATTTTTTCATAGGCTACTTTCATAGCCTCAGCAGCTTCAACGTCCGATGAGTACTTCACAATTTATCTGATTAGGTTTTTTTGTTGAATATACTCCCAGAAATTAACATTCAAAACAAGTCTTTGAAAATTGAGGATTGAGAGTTGATCACTTATTGATTTTAAGCAAGTCAATGTATGTCTGGATTACCTTATTGCGTATCTTCTCCGGTTGCCAGACCTAGTATTTTACAGGTTTTATATTCGGGTTCAACACTAATAAAAACATCACCCTGCGCTTTTTTAAACCATTCTTCCAGGGCATTATTACGTTTATTACTTAGTACAATCTGAGCCAGTTTTTCATAATCCTGTTTCAGGTTTGCCGTATGTGGTTCAGTTTTGCTTTTATACCAAAGAATACGCATACCACTGCTTCCATCTTCTGTTCTGTAAGCAATAGGCGTACTCAAATCACCCACCTTCATGGTGTCAATAGCAAAGTACAATGCCGGATCCATGGATGCATCAAGAGTCAGACGCCCCATTCGTGTATTTCTGTCCTGAAGCAATCCGCCTGTTTCCGCAGTTTCTTTATCCTCAGAATTATCACGTGCGGCTTGTGCAAAGGTCAAAGTATCCATTTTAATTTTAGTACGAAGGCTATCTAATACATGTAAAGCGCTCGTCATATCTGAACCTTTATTGTAATCAGGTCTTAAAAGAATGTGGCGTGCATGATATTCTGCTCCACGTGTTTCAATTAATTTAATAAGGTGAAAACCAAATTGGGACTCTACAATATTAGACATTTCACCAGGTTTCAATGCAAGAGCTGCTCCTTCGAATTCAGGAACCATTGCACCGCGTTTTGCAAAGTTCAGATCACCACCCATTTTGGCTGAACCCAAATCTTCGGAATATATCTGTGCCAGCATCGCAAAGTCTTCACCTTTTTCTGCTCTGGCTCTTAAATCAAGTAATTGCTGTCTTAATTTATCTTTTTGTTCTCTGGTAATTTTTCCCAGACGTACTATATGCCCGATTTCAACTTCTGATGGAATATAAGGCAAACTATCTTTTGGAATAGAATTAAAAAATTTACGTACATCACTTGGGGTAATTTTTACATTTCCCGAAATAGTACCCTGCATTTTTTCCACTATTCTCTGATCCTTTACCTGAGATCTTAATTCCGTTTTTAAATTTTCTACGCTTTTACCATACGCTTCCACAATGTTTTTTTCGGATCCAAATCGCTGGATCATATAACCCATTTTACTATCCAGATCATTGTCGACATCTTTATCATCAACGGTTACTGAATCTATCTCTGCTTTGGCAAGAAGCATTTTGTTGATGATCAGAGATTCCAGAAGCTGACATTTTTCGGGAGCTTTCTGACCGTTAGCTTTATAACTGGCATACATTTCCTCGAGTTCAGAACTCAAAATATAATGATTATCGACCCGGGCAATGATTTTATCAATACTAACACCTTGCTGTCCCTGACCAGCACTATTGAGACTGAAACCCAACGAGAAGATTGCAAATAAGCTGATTGCAACCAATTTATTTATATTCATAAGATAATTAAGTTCTTCAATTTAAAAATAGGGCTTTTGTATGACAAAACGTCGAAAACTGTTTCAAAATGCTAAAATACAGTTATCGCTTAATTTTTTCTAATTCTTGTTCATTCACTTTCACCGGAAATTTTTGTTGCAGCCTTGACAGCCACTGCTTTTCCAGTTCTTTCTGGTATTCATTGATAACGCTTCCACGGGCTTCACTAAAGGTTTTTAAGCGTGCAGGTTCGATTTTTTCAATTTTGATCCATGTGATATTACGGCTGCCCGCTACGGTTTGTTCCCCTGCTTCCCATCTCGCTTTAATTAGTAACGGATCTTCTTTTGTAAAATATCCTTTTTGAATAATAACGGCTTCCGGGCTCTCAGAATTATAAACTTTCTGCACATCTTTTAATGAATTACTATAAAATTGAAAGCTTACGCGACGGTTACGTTCAGGTTCCGGTGCCTGTCTAAAAGAGCCATAGTCTTTTTCAATAATTCTGAGAATGGATATATTTTTAGAATTTAAATATTTGACTACATTTTTAATCCTGCCAGCCGATATTGGTTCTGGTTCCTGAGCTGAACGATATCCGGCTATTTCTACAATATAATCCGGATTTTTCTCCATGATTGCATACAATTCAAACAATTCGCCGGATTGCTGCTTGTTGACTTCACTTTTACCTTCTGCATATAGAAGCTCACTGGCTCTGCTTTCTAACTTATACGGACTTTGCAAAAGTGTTTTTTTGATTGCACTAATAGTTTGTGTATCAGGCGCACTGATGATCGTAGCACGGGCTCGCTCAGGTAACGGATAATGTGTTTTATTTCTTTCATAAAACTTTTGTTGTCCTGAGGAATCGGAAAGGGACTTTTGCCATACATTTTCTTCCATTACCTGGGAAAGCAAAACTCCTTCACGTATTTCATTAACCATTTCCCGGAATTCAGGACTTGATTCTTCCAGATGGTCTTTTTCGTACTCCGAAAGTTTGCTTACAAGATAGTCGTTGTAATACCGCCTGAATACTACACCAGGCGAGGAGCCTCTTGGACGCGCTTTTTGTATTCTTTTAACATCAATCAAAAACGGTAATGCGTTGTAAGGTTTTTCTTCAATATTAAACAAAACCGTAGAACTCCAATCAGCTGATACAGCTTTCATATAATCCCACTTACCTGTTAATAATGTACTGTCTGCTAATGATGATACTGCGCTCCATGATTCAGGAAGCTCTTCTAATTTATATTTTTTTCTCAGACGTTGCGCATTTGCCTGTTCCAGAACTTTGCCTCTACTATCGTTAACGACCTTTTGTTTTAACGATGTGGACATTGTACTGTACGGCTCCAGACTTCTTTTTTCAATCAATTTTACAATATGCCAGCCATACATCGTAAGTACTGGTTTAGAATAATTTCCTGATTTTGTCAGAGCAAAAGCGGCATCTTCAATTTCGGGTACCATTTGTCCAACTCCAAACATGGGCAATAATCCCTGATTTTTTCGTGACTGGCTATCGTTTGAATAACTTTCCACAATTTTATTCCAGTCTTCTCCATTTTGGAGTTTGGAATAAGCTTCATTAATTCTGGTTTTAGCCAACTCCCTCTGAACCGGCGTAACTGTTGAATCAGCCTGTATCATAATATGAGCAATCCTGATCATTCCCCGGTTTTGACGCTTGTCAGTAACTTTGATGAGGTGATAACCAGTCTTAGTACGTACAGGTTGGGATATTTTACCGACTGAAAGAGAATATGCTGCGTTTTCGAGCGGGTAAATTGTTTGAAAAGTGGTGAAGTAACCAAGGTCCCCTTTATTTTTTATCGCCGAAGGGTCTTTGGAAAATTTGGCAGCCATGTCGCCAAAATCCGATCCCTCTTCCAAACGTCCTCTTAAAGCTATTGCCGCACGGTAAGCTTCCAGAGTGTCGGCAGGCGAAGCATCCTCAGGTACTGCTATCAAAATATGCGATGCCCGTACTTCTTGCTTTAGCCTGCTGTAAGCTTCTGCTGATAGCTTTTCAACAAGTGATTTATCAACCAGGAAATTTTTTGCCAATTGCTCTTTATAAGACGCCATTTCTTCCTTAAAATCTGAAGCTGTATCTTTTCCTTCCTGCTGTGCCTGTAACACCTTTATTTTAAGATCAGTATAAAGACCAAGATATTCCTCCGGAGTTAATGATTTTAAGGAATCGGATGCAAATTTATTTTTTTCGTAAGAATCCAGAAATTCGGCTTGCGAAAATTTCTTATTGCCAATTTCTAAAAGTGCCGGTATTTCAGTTGAAATATTTTTTGGAGGAGACGCCGGCTTTTTGCACGACATGAAAAAACAGGTTGAAATAAAGCAAAATAAAAAAATGGTTTTAAACATATATTTTCAAATTCGTAACAAACAAATCATCTTGAAAACTTAACTCTTACAGCTTCCAATTATTGTAAAGTTGGCAAAGTTATGCTCTTTCCTAGTAGTATAAAAATATAACATTGCAGGCATGTGATTTGCTATCGATGGATTCTACAAACTGACAAGGTAAAATATGGCAAATCCACCACATATATCATACGCAGAAATTTATAGATATGTTATGTTTAAGAATAATTTTTCTTAATTATTTGATTGATAGTAAATAGCATAAATGTAACTATTGTTCTCTTTCAGGCACAATTATTATGAAGTAATTGCACAATTAAGTTTCGGATGTGGTATGGAAAAGACAAAAGTAAAAGAGTTTGTTCTAAAAATCAGTGGATTGTGGAACGAGCAAAAGAAGAGAGAAGTCATTTATCTGGAAGCTTTGAAAAAGGATAATATGAGTTCTTTACGGAAGTTACTTGTACAGGGACATTTTAACGCACTTTTATGTCAAAAAGAAATACTTTCTATTTACGATTATTTTAAATGCTTGCTTACTGATAAAGAGTTAGGCAAATTAAATAAGGCAGATCCGGATTATATTGGCCTTCAGAAGGATATTCAAAACGTAAATGAAAAGGAACAGATAGTAGGGATTTTGAAAAAGAGTGAAGGTGCAATTTTACATTCATACAAATCTTTAACAAAATACCTTGACGATGATTCAGAAGCCAGAAGAATCTTAAATAATCATTTGGACAGAATCTCAGAGTTTTATGAAGTCCTGTCCAAACAAGAAAGTAGTATTAATAAAAATAAAATAATAACTGTTTCTTCTGATTAATCTTCTGAATTGATAAATGTATAGACTATTCCAGCAAGAGCTGCTCCTAATATTGGTGCAACTATAAAAAGCCATAATTGTGCCAGTGCCCAATCTCCAACAAATAGCGCCTGACTAATACTTCTGGCAGGATTTACAGAGGTATTAGTTACAGGTATGCTTATTAAATGTATCAAGGTCAAAGCTAATCCGATGGCTAATCCGGCAAATCCAACTGAACTTTTCTTATCGGTTGCACCAAGAATGACGATTAAAAACATAAACGTCATTACAAATTCTGTTACCAAAGCTGTTTCCATGCTGTATTTCCCCGGAGAATGTTCTCCGTAGCCATTAGCTGCGAAGCCTCCGATTGCACTGCCATTTCCTGTCACAATAAGTTGCAATACGGCAGCTGCTGCAATAGCTCCCAGTATTTGGGATATGATATAAGGTAGTAAGTCTTTTCCCGCAAATCTTTTTCCAATCCAAAGTCCAACAGATACCGCTGGATTTAGGTGGGCTCCCGAAATATGACCTAACGAATAGGCAATGGTCAATACAGTTAAGCCAAAAGCAAGTGAAACGCCTAATAGGCCAATCCCAACCTCAGGAAATGCAGCTGAAAGTGCTGCACTTCCGCAACCTCCTAATACCAGCCAAAATGTCCCAATAAATTCTGCAAGATACCTTTTCATAATGCGTTTTCGTGTTTAATAAGTTATATTCTGATAGACGTATGTACCAGATATAAGTCACATTTTAACACAACAAAACCTTTGAATAGGAAAATCTTTGAATAGGAAAATTAGGATATGAATTGAGAATTACTAATCCTAATATTTCATCTGGAAAAATGCAGGAATAAAGCAGCTAGCATATTTTACAACAATATAGATTTCTGTTATATTTCATAAAGTTCAATAGGCAGTTCATCAGGATCTGCAAAAAAAGTAAATTTTTTGCCAGTGAATTCATCAATACGTATGGGTTCAGGATTTAAACCTTTATTCTGAAAATACGTTATCGCTGCAACGATATCATCAACCTGAAAAGCAATATGCCGTAACCCGCATGCTTCTGGCCTTGACGGCCTTGCAGGCGGATTTGGGAAGGAAAAAAGTTCAATGCAATACTGCCCGTTTAAGGATAAATCTAATTTGTAAGAATTTCTTTCACTTCGAAATACTTCTCTGTCAATTTTAAAACCCAATGTTTCAGTATAGAATGCCTTGGATTTTTCATAATCCGAACAAATAATCGCGATGTGATGAACCGATTTTAAGAATTGCATAAGTCAAAATAAAAATAATTATTAGTTTCAAAGGTAAGGTGTCAGCGGCTCCATAATTACGATCAGATCTTGATGAAGATTTTCTTTTTGTACATACTATACAAAATCCAGAATTCAACCAGCAGAACGATTCCACCACTAACCAGCGAACGATATCCTTCTCCAAAGATCAGGTCATAATTTTGACCGATATGAATCCTGAATGAGTTGTCAATAAATCCGGACAAGGTATCGGCAAGAATATAAGCTGCAATAGAATTGGTTCCTATGACAATTAAAACTGTAAACCATGACTTGTTTTGCTTTATATCTACGATGTAATAAAATCCGGCTAATAGTAAAAAACACCAGCCACCACTGAATAACGTCCACGCAGGCGTCCAGATTCTTTTTACAATCGGATTAATTCCTAACAGATTTAATGAAACTGATATCACAAAAAGAAATGCCGAAGCCATAATAAAACGCCTAATAAGTAAGCTTGGAGAGGTTGTATTTCTTAACCATTGCCCAGCAATTAAGCCTAATGTCATAGTACCCAATGTTGGGATAAAACTTAAAGTGCTGTATCCGCCTCCATTAAAATGAAATGGTTTTTCTCTTGGAAAAAGGTTTAGAAACCAGCGATCAAATCCCCAGGCAGCATTAGTGTTTTTATTCCAGTGGGCTGCAAAGCCATTCAAATTATGTTCCCAATCAGCAGTGGTTCCGGTTTCTGCCCAGTCAAAATACTGATTTGGTAAAGGATATATAGCGAAAAAGGCACCGTAAATAAGCAAAATAATAATCAAAGCCGTCCATTGGATACGTTCTGAACGGAAACCCAGTGCAAAAAGAATAGGATAACCAAGACCAATTTGAGTAAGAGTATCTTCAAAGGTAAAGTTGGTCTGGTCTCTATGCATGGATCTCAGGAATATTCCGAGAAATACCAGAATCAGAGAGCGACGAATTGTGTGGGCCCACATTACGCTTCGGTTTTGCTGATTCGTCGCTCTGCTTGCAATGGAGTAGGGAAGTGCTACACCTACTAAAAAAGAAAAAGATGGTTGGATCAAATCATGTAATGAACAACCGACCCAGGAAACGTGGCTTTGCTGAAAACCAACAAAGGCCCAAAAATTACTATCAGGAAATGCCTCGGCTACTTTACTAAACCGCAGTACTTCGGCCATCATCAATAACATAACGAATCCACGGTAAGCATCTACTGAAGATACACGTTGCGGAGCTGGTAAAGTAAAATCTTTCAAAGGCGTTGAAGGTTACAAGTCAATAGAAAATTAAAATGCTGGTTATGTTACCCTTTCAGCAATATTTCGGGCTACTAATAACAAAGAGAAAACCTCATCAGATTTACCCGATGAGGTTTTCTCTTTCTTAAACCTGCAACTATTTTTTTTAAAAATAGTATTTCAGTTCCTGATAATCAAAAAGTTATTTGATTTCAACTAAACGTTCATTTTTTTTAGTTCCTTAACAGCGTGGTCAGCAGCTCTTGCAGTCATTGCCATGTAAGTAAGCGATGGATTTACGCACGATGCTGAAGTCATGAATGAACCATCCGTAACGTACACATTTTCTGCACCCCAGATCTGGTTGTTTTTATTCAAAACAGAAGTTTTCGGATCGTTACCCATTCTTGCTGTTCCCATTTCATGAATACCAATTCCAGGATGTTTCGTATCGTCGTTATATGGAATTACATTTTTGAGTCCTGCTGCTTCCAGCATTTCAGCTGCATCGTTCATCATATCCACACGCATTTTCTTCTCATTTTCACCATAAGCAGCATCAAAAACAACAAGTGGTAATCCCCATTTGTCTTTTTCAGTCGGATGTAGTGTAAACCGGTTTTTCTCATCAGGTATCATTTCCCCAAAACCTCCAAGATTCATACTCCATGCACCCGGCTCGGTAAGTTGTTTTTTGAAGTCAGCACCAAAGCCGTCCATTCCTACTCCACGTCCCCAACTATCTCTGCTTGCACCGCCCTGATAACCAAAACCTCTGATATAATCACGTTTATCATCACCCCAGTTACGGTAACGAGGTACATAAACACCGTTTGCACGGCGTCCAAAATAATATTTATCTTCAAAACCATCCATATCGCCACGAGCTCCCACAGCAAGATGGTGATCCATGATATTACGTCCAAGCTGATCACTTTCGTTACCCAGTCCATTTGGAAAACGTTTTGATTTTGAGTTCATCAAAAGCGATGCAGATGCAATTGCAGAAGCATTTAAGAAGATTATTTTAGCATAATATTCTTTCGTTTCCAATGTATTCTGATTAATAACACGTACACCGGTTACTTTTCCAAGTTTTTCATCAAAGATTACCTCAGAAACAATAGAATCATTTACCAGTGTCAGATTTCCTGTTTTCCGTGCAGCAGGTAACGTAGATGACTGTGTACTGAAATAAGCGCCATAAGGACATCCACGCATACACATGTTACGGAACTGACATGCAGCCCGGCCCAATTCTGTATGAAATGCCTGAGGTTGGGTTAAATGCGCTGCGCGTCCCATAATAATATGACGACCTGCAAATTTCTTTTCAACTTCACCTTTTACGTGTTTTTCAACACAATTCATTTGCATTGGAGGAAGATATTGCCCGTCCGGTAATACGTCCAAACCATCTTTTGCTCCACTTATTCCTGCAAATTTTTCAACATAATCGTACCAGGGAGCGATTTCATCATAGCGAATTGGCCAGTCAATAGAAATGCCATCTTTTGCATTCGCTTCAAAATCTTTTGGATTTAACCTGTAACTCTGGCGTCCCCACAAAAGTGAACGTCCACCGGTATGGTATGCACGGATCCAGTCAAATTTACGGGTTTCTTTATACTTGTTTTCTTCGTCATTTTCAAATAAATATCTATGCTCTTCATTAGCCGTGTAACCTGTGCGCATACCTGCCCAGTATTCCTCCTTAGCCATGGTAGTTACCCGTCCGCGGTGTTCAAATTCCCAGGGTGCTAATGTGGCAGTTTTGTAATCTTCGATATGTTTAATATCCCGTCCTCTTTCAAGCATTACAACTTTTAATCCTTTCTCACACAATTCCTTAGCAGCCCATCCGCCACTAATTCCTGACCCAACTACGATTGCATCATACGTAGTCTGTTTTGCTGCTTTAATATTTAAATTCATGATGAATAATTGTCAAATTGAGATAATAAATAAGCGGAATCAGTTACATTGCCCAGGCTTTTTGTCCTGGTTTTAAGTCAATACAACCATCATAGCGCCCTGGTACCGGCACATAATCCAATGCAAGTGTAGCACCTTGTTCAGAAGTAAAATAACCAAGTAATGTTAATTCTTTCATTAACCGGAAGAAAGGAACTCCTGCATCCGTGTATTCTTTACCTGCTTCTGTATATTTTTTCTTTTCTTCGCCTGCCTTATTTGTCTCTTCTTTTGCAGAAGCTTCCATTTCTTTCAGAATCTTTGTTTGTTCTGCCGGAGTTGCCTTCAAGAAATCCTTTTTTTCTATTTCTTTCAATCCTTTGTCAAAACTATCCTGATCTTTTGCTGCGTAACAGTCTTTTAACATTTTTTCGATAAACTCACCTACTTTGGCATCCTTAGCACCCGGAGTATCAGTTTTTGGAATAATTACTTCCGCAATTTCTGAAATCAGGGCTTTACGTTCTGCGGGGAAAGGGAAAGTCATTGCGGTGGAAGTATCGCTTGCTGATTTACAGCCTTCCAGAAAAGCCAGTATGGTGGGGGCAGAAAGTGTACCACCCATTATTAGTGCCACACGGCCAAGTGCATCACGTCTTTTCATTTTTTATACATAAAAGGTTAACAATCAAAAATGTAAAAATACATTCGATAAATGCAATTAAAAACAACCCGGCTAATTTAAGAAATATTCTCTGTTATTGATTTGTTAGAACAATTCTATATAGTAGTAATACCTATATGTAATTGTAAATCAATATTTTACTAATATTAAAATGAAATTAATGTTTAAAAGCCTTAAGATTGGAATAAATTCAGTAAAGTATCGGGTCTAAATTTGAACGATTAAAGTACCATAAGATTACATCCTCTGATATCAGAATTATCAAAACGGCCCATTACATAAAAAGTACCGGGTTTTGTTCCAAATCTTCCCAGGTCCTGAGTTTCTATAAATGAGCAGGTATCCAGGTTTGCAAGATCTATTGCATTAATTCCGCCGGTTTTAGAAACAGATAAATTATGGTCATAAAGTGAAAAGGGATCATTGATATCACGCAATAATATACGCATCGTAAAACCAGGATCAAAAAGTCCGTCACCGCTGGAATATCCCTGAGATAATAATTCGGTCATGCCATATTCTGAATGAATTTTACTTACTCCAAAATGCCGGATAAGAATGTCGTGCACTTCTTCCCGCAACAATTCCTGTCGGCGTCCTTTCATTCCTCCGGTATCCATAACGATTAAATCAGGTATATTTTTAAGGAATGAAAAGTCAGCCCCGCTTTCTGCCAGGTCAAGAAGTGCAAAGGTTACGCCCATCAATAGTACCTTTTTTCCATCGGGATTTTGTGATAAATAACGTAATGTTTCCAGCATTTCGGCTGCATTGTGCAAATAGAAATCAGAGTATCCAGATCCTGTCTGATCAATAAAATTATTCATCATATATACCAACGACGAATTGTTTCGTTCAAGGTAAGAAGGCAGTAAAGCGAGAATATGATAGTCAGTTAATTCGCCATAATGTTGTTTGAAAATGCTGGTGGAAACAGATTCGTAGAGCGGAGCATCAAACAATACATGGCGGCTATTAACAGAACCTGTGGTTCCGCTGCTTTCAAATGTAACCGAAGGTGCGGGCGGTTGACCGGTTTTGATCGGGTGGTACTTGAAGAATTGAATGGGGAGAAACGGAATCTGGGTCAGTCGCTCCACATGGGTTACATCTATTTTAAGATTTGATAAATATTGATTGTAAATGGGATTAAACCGGGCCTGATGTTGAAAAATCTGTAAAGCCAGATCTTCAAAACCAGAAGTTTTTAGGTCGATGATCTGTTGCCGTAGTTCCTGGCGTATTTGTATAGAAGATTTGTTGCTTGGCAATTTCAATACTGTTACTTTCGTAGATAAAAGTCAAAGTTAGAAGTTGGAAGTTATAAAAACGAGGCGGGAAATAGAAAGTTGAAAATTCCCGTTATTTTAATAAAAATAACCTATTGTCTGATCGTAATTATATCAATTCAAAAATGAAGTTTAATATATTAGTCTTTTTTGTTTCTGCCATAGCTTTAGCAAGTTGTGTGGATATTCCTGATTTTAGTGATACACCAACTATTTTTTACAATGGTATAGATCAGTTTACAGAAACGGATTCTACCGGCAGAAGAATTCGTGAAAATGTCATCATCACAATTGATTTTGAAGACGGAAACGGAGACTTGGGCGCCACATCCGACGAACGTAATGATCCAAAATTTACAGCACCGTATGCAAAATTTATGGCTCCATATGCTGCATTAGGTAATTATGAGCTGGTAACTGCCAGAAAAGAACTTAATGGAAGATGGACAGAATCTATACTTGCAGGAGATTCTCTTAAATGGATGCCTATCTTAAAACCTGATGGAAAAGCTGGTCCCATTAAAGGTAAACTGGATCTCAATACAAGTTTTTTATATGGAAATAGTACAGTTCCCATTACATTAAAATTTAAAGTCCGGATTAAAGACAGAGCTTTGCACCAAAGTAATCAAATAGAAACTGACAGTGTTGTAGTACCGGGTTACCGTTAAAATTTATTCAATTACTTTAGCCTGAAGCATTATCCTGAAAGTAGTGCCTTTTCCAATCTCGGAGCTTTTGACGAAAAGTTTTCCGGCGTGGTAATTTTCAATAATACGTTTGGCTAAAGTAAGTCCCAAGCCCCAGCCACGTTTTTTTGTACTGAATCCGGGATCGAAAATCTTGCTCATATTAGCTTTCGTCATTCCTTTTCCGGTATCAGATATATCGATAATAATTTCTTTTGTAAGTGGAGGAGCCTGAAGTGTTACGTTAATTTCGCCGATTCCACCCATAGCATCCACTGCATTTTTACAGATATTTTCTACCACCCATTCAAACAGATTTTTGTTTAAAAGGGCAGTTTGCTCCATAGCAAGCTGATTTTCAATAGTAAATTTAACTTTGGAAGAAACACGTTTTTGCAGATAGGTAACAAAATTAATTACAATTTCAGCAACGGGTTCATCTGTCATCGTTGGAGCAGATCCAATATTTGAAAACCGTGTGGTAATCATTTCTAACCGGATTACATCCTTTTCTATCTCTTCGGCAATGGACGGATCAATATTAGGATCACTGCGAAAGTATTCTACCCAGGCCATCAATGATGAAAGCGGAGTACCAAGCTGATGCGCGGTTTCCTTCGCCAAACCTACCCAAACCCTATTTTGCTCTGCTTTTCGTGCAGAACTAAATGCCAGATAAGCCAGATAACCAATAAGCAGCATGACTGACAATTGTATAAACGGATAATATCTTAGCTGTGTAAGAAGAAAAGAATTGCTGTAATAAATATAGCCGGTTCTGCCTTTACCCAATTCAATAGGAATTGGGGGATGTTCCAGCTTCATCATTGCCAGTTTTTCGTCAGTGATCTGTTCTCTTTCTTTTAACGTTACATTTTTGGGGAAATCAATGTTAATAGTTTGATTGGCCAGATTATTATCATCAACATAAATGGCTGGGATCTGATAAAAATTAACTGCATCCTGTATAACCTGCATGACAACATTAAAATTCTCATCAAATGGGCTTGTAGTAATGTAACGCACGCCTTCTGCATACAACATAACTTCCCGCTCTTCGCGTTCTTCCAGTTTGTCGACCAGATCATTGGTGTAGAATAATGATCCGATACTTAAGACTAAGAGGATTATACCAATAATATATTTTAAAAAGCTTTTTTGCTCGTAAGTATTTACCAAAGATTGTCGCAGGCGGTCACTATTTAGCAGTGCAACCGGGTGCAATCGAAAACGTGGTTTTTTGGGAGTTTCAGAAATCATTTATTTCAGGTGCCGATGAAAAGCGGTTTTATAATTTTAGTCGTACTAAGTTAACTGACTTATTTTCAATTTTCAGTATTTGTAGCAACCATGCTGAACATTAGTACGTAATGATTAACAAATGCATACAGATAACGAATAATACTTATACTTAGTAGAATCCATTGTCGTTTTAATATGTTATATGAAAGTCACTTGTAAAACTGATGAATGTCATGATTTTAGGTGATGATGTATTAGAAATTTGTACAGGAAGTGGTTGTTTTATTTATATAATTTCTAAATAAAGCTCAGTCGTTTCATTCACTTTCCTATTGTAAGTTTTGTACCGTATTTTTGTAAATCGAATTAGAAATAGTGATGTACAATCATTTCAAATCAATAAGTTTATCACATCGGAAAGCTCCTCTTGAAATAAGAGAACAACTCGCATTGAATGAGGAGGGTGCAAAAGGAATTATGCTTCGGCTGAAGGATTTTTTCGATGTTACAGACGTTTTAGTAGTTTCTACCTGCAATCGTACCGAAATATATTATTCTTCGCAGAAAGACCTGAATGAAGAAATTATCAAGCTCTTATTGATAGATAAGGGAATCTCTGATATTGAACCGTTTTTAGCTTATTTTGAAAGATATGCTGCTGGTGAAAGCGCTGTTCAGCATTTATTTGAGGTAGCTACCGGGCTTCATTCTCAGGTAGTTGGAGATATGCAAATACCTAATCAGATCAAACATGCTTATCAATGGTCAGCAGATCTGAATATGGCTGGTCCGTTTTTACACCGGTTGCTTCATACTATTTTCTTTGCCAATAAGCGGGTTGCTCAGGAAACATTTTTCAGAGACGGAGCGGCTTCCATTTCTTATGCTGCCGTTGAGTTGTTAGATGGCTTAATGCCAAATCCTAAAATATTAGTCGTTGGCCTTGGTGAAATTGGAAGTGACGTTTGCCGTAATCTGGCTCAAAAAACAGGAGCTGATATTACGATTGTTAACCGCACCAGAAGTAAAGCAGATACCATTGCAGCAGAGTTAGGATTTCGTGTTGCTGATGTTACAGATATTGAAGCAGAAATTTCACGTGCTGACATTATTGTATCATCTATAGCGCGTGATGAACCGTTTTTTACAAAAGAAATGATGGTTCGCCTGCGCGGCATGTCCTTCAAATATTTTATTGATCTTTCAGTACCACGCAGTGTTTCTCCGGAAGTTGAGGAAATACCCGGCGTAATGCTTTATACAATTGATTCTATTCAGAGTAGAGCCAATGAAGCATTAACCCGTAGAATGGAGGCGGTTCCTCATGTAAGAGAAATTATTGACGAAGCGGTTTCAGAGTTTAATGATTGGTCGAAAGAGATGGTTGTTTCTCCAACGATTCAAAAATTAAAAGGTGCACTGGAACAAATCAGAAAAGAAGAGCTTACCCGTTTTACGAAAAACCTCAGCGATAGCGAGCTGGAAAAAGTAGAACGTATTACAACGAGTATGATGCAGAAAATTTTAAAGCTTCCTGTTTTGCAGCTTAAAGCAGCATGTAAAAGAGGCGAAGCCGAAACATTAATAGATGTGCTGAATGATCTCTTTAATTTAGAAAAACAAAAAGAGAATCATTAATTAAGAAAAAATACTATGACGTTTTAATTGCCTCGGATAGCCATAAAATGGATCTGAGGCTTTTTTATTTTCTTTATATAAAAGTAAAGAGCGGAGGTCATCAACCTCCGCTCTAAGCATTACCTTACCCTCCACAATAATCTTTAATATTTTTATTTCGGACCTACAATAAAAGGACCAGCAATTTTTAATACGTCGGCCATTTCCAATGGCTCGTCAAATGATTCTGTTACAGTTGCTCTTGTAATAGATCCAATTCCTGCAAGTGTTGCAGCATCAATACCTAAGTGTGTTGTATTTCCTTCTCCTGCATAAATAGGAGCAACAGCTGGATTAACTGGTTTGTCTTCGGTAATCCAACCTTTCATCATAGGATTAGAAGTCAGCGTTCCCAATATTTTTCTTGCAATAGCTGCATGGCGTGCTTCTACAGAGTGCACTTGTAATGCATACTCAAGAAGTTGAGGCGTAGATATTAAATTTCCAGCCTGACCTTTGTAAGCACGTACACCTGTATCTTCAAATGCTGCTGAAACAGTAACAAATGTTGGGAAATCAGTCATGGTTGGGAACTTTCCTCCGGCAGTAAAGTCGTAGTTTAGTCTTTTAACCGCAGCTGCTCCTAAAGCTCCCTGAAGGAATTCAACGTGTTGTCTTTCGTGTTTTTCAATTTGAGAAAAAACCAAAGAATACATACCTGGTATCAAACCAGGAGTACGGTTTGCCTGAAAGTAAAATGTTTCTTCCAGATATTCCAATGTCAATGCGAAGTTTAAAACCTCTATTGGCGTAGCAGAAGCAGCATAAGCTTTGTTAACAATAGAAGCAAATACAGTTGGAACTGCAGCAGCTGCTAATGTACTTCCAATACGGTTCATAAACATACGACGGGTAGCATGGTCTATACGGCCAATTGCATCACCATCAACTTTTTGTAAATCGTCTAGTATCTTAAAAATATTCATTTCTGTAGAATGTTAAAGGTTAGCGTGGTAACAAGTTTCCACTGATTTTATTCATTACAAATGGTTGTACCATAGGAAGGATAACCGACGGAGAATAGGCACGGTCTAATCCCATTTCGTTTATCTGACCATTTGCAAATTCCAAAGCATTAGGATTAATAAGATCTGCAATAATAGCAGCATGACGAGCTTCTACAGAAACGATTTTACCCGCTACTAAAAGATAGTTAACATCTTTAAGCAATTTTCCTGCGCCATTATAGGCTGAAACACCAGTATCTTCAAATAACATAGCTGATTTTAAAACACTCATTCTGTCTTGAAAATCGATAGAAGCAAAGTTTGGAGTTAGTCCTTTAATTGCACTATCACCCAAGGCTTTTTTGAAGAATTCTCTATGGATGATTTCGTGGTCACGGATATCTGTAAGTGCCCATTTTTCTGCATCAGTCATATTTAGGTAAGGAGTAGTCATTACCTGAATATAAAACGCTGCTTCAAGTTGTTCCAAAGCATAAGCGTAATTAAGAATTCCTACATCGCCTGTACCCAGATCAACAGTATCATCACCGGCAAGATCTTTTTCAGTACATGCACCAAGAATAAATGCACCAGTTGCAGCAGCTACTCCTGCTGATCGTAAAAAATAGCGTCTGTTTACCTTTGACAGAATTTGGCTGTCTGAGGAAACGACTGGATTGGTTGAGATTTTTTCCATAATGGTATTATAGTGATTAATTTGTTTGTTACAGGCGCCTTACTGCCTCTTTCAACCAGACTTACGCTTTGAAATAAATAATAGATTTATCAGATGAAAAAATATTTTGTAAAGAAAAAATTCACGTAAACATGATTTTGTATTTATCGAACATTTTGGTATAAATAGCATGTAAATCATTGTGTTATTTGTATAAATTATTTTTTATTATTTTTTCATAAACTTTAAAATAATTAGATATCAGCAGGATAAAATGTTAAAAAAACAAAAAGAGGTAATGTGCATATCAGCACATCACCTCTTTGGAATATTGCGAATTTAAATTTTGATCAAGAACTAACTTGCTATCTTAATCGTAATAATATCTGTTATTTTTTTCCTGATCTCTTGATCGGCCTGCCATATTTTTCCATTTTTTCCTGCGCATGATCCCTGCGGACGTTCACTTTTAGATTTTTGGCGATCTTTTCATGAAATGCTGCACCAACTGAATCTCTTTTAGGAAGTTTCAGATCAATATTTTTCATATTAATTTTCGGCTCTTCATCAGCAGTCAGAATCTCTGAAATTTTCAGGTTTTCAGGTAATGATAAAATGGGGATTTCATAATTCATTAAACCTTCAATATTTTCCCTGAATTCCTGATCTTTTTCTGTAATAAAGGCTATCGCTTTCCCTCTTTTATCTGCCCGGCCAGTTCTTCCGATTCTGTGAATGTAGTTTTCAGGAACTTCCGGAATATCAAAATTGAAAACATGAGAAACTTCTGCAACATCTAACCCTCTTGCAATAATATCGGTAGCAATTAACAGTCGATAATTTCCTTCATGAAATTGTTTTACCGTATTGAATCTGTGATTTTGTTCTTTATTGGAATGAATTACGCCTATTTTGTCCGGATAACTCCTTTCCAGTTGACCATATAATTGATCAGCCAGTTTTTTTGTTGCAACAAAAACCAATACTTTATTCATATCAGGATTCTCAGTAAGCAAAAGATCCAGCATGTTTACTTTGGTATAAAAATTCGGAATCAGATAACCTGTTTGCTCGATATTTTCTAACGGAGTTCCTGCCGGAGCTGCCTCAATACGTACCGGATTATTAAAATACGTTTCCATTAAAACTTCGACATCAGGCGTAATAGTAGCGGAAAATAACAGATTCTGACGTTTTTGCGGCAGAATATCCAGTATATTTTTAAGTTGAGTACGAAAGCCCAGATTCAGCATTTCATCCACTTCATCAATAACCAGTTTTTTTATTGCTTTTGTTTTGAGCGAACCGTTTAATGCAAGATCAACCAGCCTTCCCGGAGTCGCTACCACAATATCAGCACCTTGCTTCAATTCAGCCATCTGCACTTTTATATTGCCGCCGCCGTATACCCCAACAACCTGCAAAGTCATGTAAGCAGCAAGCTTTTTTACTTCTTCAGCAACCTGCACAACCAGTTCGCGGGTAGGAACAATGATAAGAAGTTGTGGAAGCCGGTCTTTTGAAAACTCGATCTGGCGGAGACTTGGTAATAAATAAGCAAAAGTTTTTCCTGTTCCGGTCTGTGCAATTCCACAGACATCTTTTCCGGACATCATGACCGAAAAAACTTTTTCCTGGATCGTTGTAGGAGTTGTATAACCTAAATCAGCAAGTGCACTTAATAAAGGTTTGGTGAGATTTAATTCTTGAAAAGTCATAGCATTCTTCATATATAGAATGCAAAGTTACCCTTAATCTGCTTTGGGAAAGAACTTAATGCGTATTACTATAAAAAAACAATGGCAGCCGGAAGTATGGGACTATGATTTTGTATAGATCCAGGCCCACCAAATCAACGCCAGTTGCAGCGGAAGCCGTAAAATTGCTACCCATAAATAAGGATTGTTCTTTTGATAAAAATTCACCGCCATTTGAATATTTGCCGGAAACACAGCTACTAAAAGCAGAATAATTAACCATGCTCCTGCAACTCTGGTGACTGGAAAAAGGAGCAACAAACTGAATAGGATTTCGCATACTCCGCTTGCATAAACCAGTTCCAGATGATAAGGAAAGTAGTTTGGCATGATATTCAGATATACCTTCGGGCGGATGAAGTGATTGATCCCGGCTGCTATGTAAAACAGACACATCAGGTAAAGCGCAATGATTTTCATAAGACTGGTTTATTTACCAAATATCAATTACCAAAACTAACTTACAATTAATTATTAATGGAAAATCAGAATTACAAAAATCATGTAAGATATTACGGTCCCCACCATTTCGTTTTTTATCCTGTATTAATGGTGTTACTGGGAATCAGCTGCTATTTTATTTCTAAATCTACGGAGCAATCCATGATCTGGATTTTTATAGCCATTTTGTTTTTCATGATTGGATGGTTATCATTTATGCTGCGCCAGCACTATGCGTTGAACAACCAAAACAGAATTGTGCGTTTAGAAATGAGATTCAGGTATTATGTTCTGACGCACGAAAGATTAGAAAAAATGGAAGATCGTTTATCTTTTGAACAAATATCAGCACTCAGGTTTGCCAGTGATGAAGAACTTCCTGCTTTGGTTAACCGTACTTTGAATGAAAATTTATCTCCTGATGACATAAAGAAATCAGTTAAGAACTGGTATCCTGATCACATGAGAGTTTAAAAAATAAGACATAAAAAAAGCAACCATTACGGTTGCTTTTTTTATGTCTTAAATCTTTGTTCAGATATTAAATCTAATTTTATCTTGCTCTGAATTTACCGGTTCTTTTGTTATAAGTTCCGAATGGAAAACTTAAACCTGCATTGATTCCCCAGTTGCTGTTCATCATTTTGTTATTATCAGCCGAAACGTCTAACAATCCCAAACCATAACGGGCATCCAGGTTAAGCCAGATTTTGTCTTTTAAACGAATATTTACACCTCCACCAAAAGTAATTCCAAGATCAAACGGATTGTAAACACGGTTATTAGAATCCGGATTCAGATTGTTGCCATCTTTATCCTTCGCTCCAACAAGAAAATTCAATGATGGACCAACAAATAATTTTGGGCGAACTTTATTACCGTATTTCCCAAAAAAGTAAGTAGCAAGTAATGGAACCTGAATATAATTGAGGTTGATTTCATTGGATTTGTTAAAAACCTGAGCACCAAGTTGTGTAAATAAAACCTGTCCGCTAAAACCAAATCCTGATTTAGAAGCATAAGTATAAAATCCACCGACGGTCAATCCTGGTTTCCAATCCGTAGTATTGCCTATGCTGGCTTTGTCTCCGCGAAAATTAGCTATTGAAACTCCAACGATAGGTCCAATAGAGACATTTTCCTGCGCATGTAGTTGTGAGATGCTGATTACAGTTGCAAAAAATAGAATAATACAATTTTTCATGTAGGTACGTTTAAGTTAATTGTACCGATCTGTATCAATTCTTATACCCAAAAGTCTTAAAATGCTACGTATACTGCATAAAGCTCGCAATCAGGGAAATATAGAGAAATTAGAATCTTTCTATATTAATTTATGGATCAATCTGAGGAGTTATGTCCACATAATCAGAAAAACATCTACAAAAGGGTTATTTTTTAGTGAGATTATTTACCTAATCGTTGTAAAATGAAATAAAGCGGAGCTCCTCCTAAAAATAATCCCCAGCCAACCATAGCCGAAGACGGATCCGTTACAATAACATTTACCGCAACTACAAGAAGAAATAATACAAAAAATGCAGGGAGCAAAGGATAGCCAAACATTTTGAATCCTTTATGTTCATCATTGATCCCGGCCTTTTTTCTAAATACAAAAATAGTAGCAGCTGCACTTGCAAGGGCAATACTATCAACCGACATAACATAATTTACAATCTGTTCAAAAGTGTCCAGCATCAGTAGTGAAGCAAGCGTGGTGACAATTAAAAAGGTAAGCGCAAATTCCTGCACCTGCGTTTTTGAATTTACCTTCTTGAAAATTTGAGGAAGTATATGGTCATCTGCCAAAGCATAATAAACGCGGGGCAGCGAAAGCATGGTTGCATTGATGAAACCTAATACGGACAAAAAGATAGCGACCGAAAAGAAAATTTCTCCCCAAGGACCAAATAATGCACGGGCAGTATCTGCTGCAATAAGATTGGAATTTTGCAGACCAGAGAATCCTAAAACATTGAAATATGTGTAATTGAGCGCCAAATAAAGTCCCAGGACCAAAAACATACCCAAAAATATTCCCCTTGGTGTATTCCGAACGGGATCCTTTATATCCGCACCGAAATTCAATGTTTGCTGATAACCGCCAAACGTGTAAAATACTGCAATCAGACTTGCTCCGAACGCAGTCAGCCAGTTTCCTGAAGATTGAGGAAGGAGCAGAGGGGTAGGGGTTGTGGAAGTTTGGCTATAAAAAATACCGGTACAAAGTACCAGCATCATCAGGATCTTTAAAGTGCTCAGCAAGTTTTGCGTCCGCGATCCTGACTTAATTCCCAGCATATTTATTGTGTAGAAAAACAGCAATGTTACAACCGCCGTACCTTGTATGGCAATCGGGCTATGTAACGATTCAGGTAATAACGGGTTAATATATTCGGAGCCGATCAATGCTACACCTGCCATTCCTGCACCGTAGGTAAGAACAATGACCCAGTTGATCATAAAAGAATACAATGGGTGAAATGCAGTGGAAATTAACTTGTAAAAACCTCCCGGAAAGTGATGTCTTGAACCTATTTCAGCGAAAACAAATGCACCTACCATACTCACAATTCCGCCTGCAATCCACGCAGAAAAAAATAATTCCGGTGTTCCGGCTTGTTTGGCTACGATAGCAGGAGTTCTGAATATTCCAATTCCGATTACGAGGCTAATGACGATCATGCCTAAATCAAAGACACCTATTTGTGGACGAATTTTATTAGATGGCTCAGACATCGGGCAGGTTATGTAAATGGATTTTTAAGATAAAGAATTATTTTTTGTAATTCCCGGAACAGTGGGAATGCACAGCATATTCCATAAAAAATGCAGTGAATGTTCCATTTATTCATTGCATTTTTAAAAGTTTAAATCACTTGTACTTATGAATTAATCATCTTCCATTTCACTCTCTTCTTCATTTGGAATCTGATAAGTTTTCAGATATGCTTTTAATTGTGAAGGTACTTTCCAGTGTTTGAGTATATTTTTAATATTCTTAATCTCTGCTTTTACCTCGTTCACATTCGTATTGAATTTTACAATAACGGTTGTCAGCGAGTTAGCGTGCTGATACGGAAGACCGCATAAATCTGAAATTTCTTTTTGCACAATTTCCTTTTCGATTTCCAGATCATCAACTTGTTGTTTGAGGACTTTGTTATAATAATTAAGCTGATTCTTGGTCAGGTTTTCAAGATGATCCTGATCAATACGGTCAAACT
>Ga0247734_1000648_pt1 | contig 29325 bp, 44 predicted proteins | sample UWRJL103311B2_FD_180933 | JGI IMG/M metagenome (GOLD analysis project Ga0247734, IMG submission 180933) | Plant litter microbial communities from Arlington Agricultural Research Station in Wisconsin, United States - UWRJ-L103-311B-2 | ecosystem: Environmental > Terrestrial > Plant litter >...
CATTAACAGGCATATGGCTATTACAATATTCCGCAGTACTTTGGGGATATCTTCCAGTTGGTACATCAGCACTATCAAAAACCCAAAAAACAATACGTAGAACAGCACATGTCCGCTGGGGAAGCTTTGCTGGGTGGTTTTTAACACTATGCGCACCACATCGTCTGAAGGGCGGGGGCGGTTCACCAGCGCTTTTACCACGGTACTAACCAGCCCGGCAAGCATCGTAAATAAAACGTATACCGCCGCCTTTTTATACTTAAACAGAAACAACAGCAAGCTGGTGGTAACTATCATGATAGGCGCTTCAGGCATATAGCCAGGCAGGCTCAGTATGTACATGGCCTTATCTAAAAACGCGTTTTGTCGTTGCTGTATCTCCTTAGATAATTCCAGATCAATAAACGACATAGGATACAGCACAACCAGCACGGTTAACACAATAAAGCCAAGGCTGATAATGATCAGTACTAATTGCAGGATGTGCTGCCTCCGTTTATTCATGTTTTAAATTAAGTCCTTAAAATGTTTATAATTCGCCTTAACAGTTTCCAGCACTTCATCTAAGCGGCCGTTAAGCATCAGTTTTGTCATAGATAGCGCCATACCTTTTACCTGGCCAAGTTCTATTTTCGGCGGCATGGCCAGCGCGTTAGGATCAGTAAATACGTTTACCAGTACGGGGCCGTTAAACATCAGGGCCTCGCGCAGGGCGCGTTTGGCTTCATCCGGGTCTTTTACCGTGATGCCTTTTATCCCCATCGCGGTAGCAACCATAGCAAAATCGGGGTTGTGCATGTCGGTTTGCCAATCGGGCAGGCCGGCCACTTCCATCTCCAGTTTTACCATACCCAGCGAACGGTTGTTGAACACGATGATCTTCACCGGCAAGTTATACTGTGTAATAGTTGCCAGGTCGCCCAGCAGCATAGATAAGCCGCCATCACCGCAAAGTGCTATTACCTGCCTGCCTGGCATAGCCAAAGCAGCGCCGATAGCCTGCGGCATAGCATTAGCCATAGAACCATGGTTAAACGAGCCTATCATCCTGCGCTTGCCAGTTGCGTTGATGTAACGTGCTCCCCACACGCATGACATACCCGTATCTACCGTAAATATAGCATCATCCGTGGCTAATTCATTAATCAGGGTGGCTATATATTCCGGGTGGATCTTTTCCTTCTTGCCGGTATCTTCTACATAGATCTGCATGTTCTTCTTAACATGCGCATAAAAGTCCAGCTGGTCTTTCAAAAAGCTATCATCAGTATGCTGTTTTAACAGTGGCAGCAGGGCAGCAAGCGTATCTTTTACCGATCCGCATAAGCCAACCTCTACCTTGGCACGGCGGCCAATGCGCTCCGGTTTAATATCCAGCTGCACTATTTTACAATGCGTAGGCATAAACGGTGTGTATGGGAAATCAGTACCCAGCAGTATCAGCAGGTCGCTTTCGTGCATACTGTGGTAGGCCGATGGTAAGCCGAGCAGACCGGTCATCCCCACCTCGTTAGGGTTATCATACTGGATCTCCATTTTACCGCGGAACGAGTACCCTACCGTAGCATGCAATTTTTGCGACAGGGCTACCACCTCGTCGTGCGCATCGGCAGCACCTATACCGCAAAATATAGTTATCTTTTTATGCTGATCCAGCAAAGCGGCCAGCTTCTGCAGGTCGTCATTAGAGGGCACAATTACCGGCACCGGGTTAAAGTTTTGGGTAGATGTGGTAATCTCTACCGACTCCATCGCCGTAAGATCGCCAGGGAGGCCTATTACCGCAACTCCTTTGCGGTGTAGGGCGGCCTGTATACCGGCCTGCACCATGCGGGGTAACTGTTTAGGTGTGGTGGCAACCTGGTTGTAGTAGCTGCAATCTTCAAATAGTTTAATGGTGTTGGTTTCCTGGAAATATTCGGTACCGTACTCAAAGCTGGGGATGGTAGATGCGATGGCAATTACCGGCGCCCCCGAACGGTGGGCATCATACAAACCATTTATCAGGTGAACATGCCCCGGGCCGCTGCTGCCTGCGCAGCAGGCCAATGTACCTGTCACCTGCGCTTCTGCCCCTGCAGCGTATGCACCGGCTTCCTCGTGGCGCACATGGATCCACTGGATGCTCCCCTCGCGCCTTACGGCGTCGTTCACTTCATTTAAACTGTCGCCGGTTACGGCGTATATTCTTTTGATGCCCGCGTTCACCAGCATGGTTACCAGCTGGTCTGCTACATTTGCCATATTTACTTTTGTTATACTATGTAAACCTGATAAGCAGGCAGGGGTTTTAATTTTTAGTAAATTCGGCCAAATATGTTTTATAAGCCAGGCTCGGTGAGTTTGGCAACCTAATTAAAAAAGCTAATGATACTTGCCGTAGATGTATATTACAAAGAGAATGTTGCAAAAGCAGCAAGCGTACTGTTTGATTGGGACAGCGAAACCCCGCATGAGGTTGCCTCTGTTTATATTGATGATGTTGAAGAATACACCTCGGGTGAGTTTTATAAACGCGAACTGCCTTGTATTTTAAGTATCCTGAAAGAGGTTGACCTATCTAAGATTGAAGCTATAGTAATTGATGGTTATGTGTTTCTTGATAACGACGAGCTGCCAGGTTTAGGTGCACGGCTTTGGGAAGAATTGGATAAGAAAACGCCAGTTATTGGTATAGCCAAAGCGCCATTCGCAAAAAACACCGAAACGGTAGTAAAGGTTAGCCGGCCCGGGAGCAGCAAACCACTATTTGTTTCTGCCGTAGGTTTTGATTTAGCCACAGCCGCCGACCTGGTGAAGAACATGCCGGGAAAATACAGGATCCCCCAGGTTTTACAAGTGCTTGATAAGGAAACTAAAGATAACTGGAACGTTTAATAAGTTGTACTTTTGGGAGTATTAGTAATCTACCATTTTCTTATAGCCGACCTGAAAAGCGACGAATAGATGCTTCGTAACTCAGCATGACAATCTTTCTATGATTTTATTTGTCATCCTGAGTGACAGTGAAGGATCCAATATACAACATACTTATAGCCTACCTGAAAAGCGGCAAACAGATGCTTCGTACTTCACAGCATGACAATCTTTTCGCGATTTCTATTTGTCATCCTGAGCGACAGCGAAGGATCTAATATACAACATGCTTGTAGTCAATTTGCATAGCGGTAAAAGATGCTTCGTACCTCAGCATGACATTTTTATAATTTTCCTCTTAAAACAAAAACGGCTCCCGATAAATCGGAAGCCGTTTTCAATATTAGCTTAAGGCTTAATTATTCGCCTTTTTCTGCGTTCTCTTCGTTTTTAGCGGGAGCCTCTGGAGTTTCTTCCACGGCTGGCGCAGCTTCAGCTACAGGAGCTTCAGCAACCGGTGCAGCTTCAACAGGAGCTTTAGCTTTAGAAGCACCACGACGACGTGTTGATTTTTTCTCAGCTTTAGCTTCTACGTCTTTACCGTAAACAGTGTTGTAATCTACAAGCTCGATGATTGCCATCTCAGCGTTATCGCCTAAACGGTTCTCTAACTTAACAATACGAGTGTAACCACCCGGGCGGTTAGCAATTTTCTCAGCAATCTCGCGGAACAAAATGTTCACGGTGTCCTTATCCTGCAGGTAGCTGAATACGGTACGGCGCGAGTGCGTAGTATCGTTTTTAGATTTTGTTAATAATGGTTCAACATAACCACGTAAAGCTTTTGCTTTAGCTAAGGTTGTTGTAATGCGCTTGTGTAAGATAAGCGAAGATGCCATGTTAGACATCATCGCTTTGCGGTGGCTGTCTGTGCGGCCTAAATGGTTTACTTTTTTACCGTGTCTCATTGTTTTTTAATTTTTGCACGTGCATACCGTTGGACGACTCTGTTTAATCAAGCCCGCGGAATTATGCCCTCGCTTATTATTAGTGATCAAAGGTTAAAGATCAGAGAATAGTACCCTAACCGTAGCCTCAGTATTTAAAAAGAAAAGCGATTAAAGATGCGAGAACTAATCTCAAACCTTTAATCGCTATTCTTTATTATTCTTCGTCTAACTTAAATTTAGCCAGGTTCATACCAAAAGATAAGCCTTTTGATTTAACCAGGTCCTGAATTTCAGTTAATGATTTTTTACCAAAGTTTCTGAATTTAAGCATATCAGCTACATCGTAAGAAACTAAATCGGCAAGGCTGCGGATATCTGCAGCTTTTAAGCAATTCAATGCACGTACGCTCAGATCTAAATCAACCAGTTCGGTTTTAAGGATCTTACGCATGTGAAGAATTTCTTCGTCAACTTCTTTAGTTTCTTCTTTAGCCTGTGCTTCAAGCATCATGTTCTCATCAGAGAACAGCATAAAGTGCTGGATAAGAATTTTGGCAGCTTGTTTCAATGCATCCTCAGGGTGGATTGAACCATCGGTAGAAATATCAAGGATCAGTTTCTCGTAATCCGTTTTTTGTTCTACACGGTAGTTTTCAAGCGTGTACTTTACGTTTTTTATTGGGGTGAAGATAGAGTCGATAGCTATCACACCTACGTTAGCATCAGGATTTTTGTTCTCCTCGTTAGAGATGTAACCACGGCCTTTAGCAACAGTAATTTCTACTTCAAGAGTTACTGATGAATCCATGTTACAAATAACAAGATCAGGGTTTAATACAGTAAAGTTATTAGAGAACTTAGTTATATCACCTGCTTTAAAAGCATCCTGGCCGTTAATGATCACAAATATCTTCTCATTATCGCCCGATTCACCTGTTTTCTTAAAACGAACTTGTTTTAAGTTTAAGATGATCTCGGTTACGTCTTCAACCACACCTTTAATGGTTGAAAACTCATGCATCACACCTGAAAAACGCACAGATGTAATAGCAAAACCTTCTAATGAAGAAAGTAAGATACGACGCAGAGCATTACCAATGGTTACACCGAAGCCTGGTTCTAACGGACGAAACTCAAACGTGCCATCAAAATCATTTGATTTCTGCATGATAACCTTGTCTGGTTTTTGAAATGCTAAAATTGCCATTTATATCTTTTGTTTATTGTTTAATTATTTGAATTGATTTTAACCACGAAAATGATTGACATAACATGCCAATCATCCCGCAGAAAACTATCTTTATTATTTTGAGTACAACTCCACAATAAGGTTTTCCTTAATGTTTTCTGGTATCTCATCACGGTTTGGATAGTTTAAGAATTTACCTGTTAATTCGGCAGCATCCCACTCTAACCAGCTATATTTATTGATCTTGCGGCCGGCTACTGAATTAGTAATGGCTTCAAGAGATTTTGATTTTTCGCGTACTGCAATAACGTCACCAGCTTTTAAGGCATATGATGCAATGTTCACAACGGAACCGTTAACAGTAATGTGTTTGTGGCCAACCAACTGGCGTGCACCAGAACGTGTAGGCGCAATACCTAAACGGTAAACTGCGTTATCTAAACGTGCTTCTAAAAATTTCAGCAAGTTTTCACCTGTGATACCTTCTTTAGCTGATGCTGTATGGAATAAGTTTTCGAACTGACGCTCTAATACACCGTAAGTGTATTTAACTTTTTGTTTTTCCATTAACTGTACTGCGTACTCAGATTGCTTTCCTCTTCTTTTAGAAGCACCATGCATACCCGGACCGTAGTTTTTTCTTTCTAACGCTTTATCCGGACCGAAGATCGGCTCGCGGAACCTACGCGCAATTTTTGATTTTGGGCCTGTATATCTTGCCATTGTTTGTTTGTTTTAAAGTATCAAATAGCCTGTAGCTATCGAATCTTAGCTTTAAAAAATTAGTGAATTAAACTCTTCTGCGTTTTGAAGGACGGCAACCGTTGTGTGGAAGCGGGGTAATATCCTTAATGGTAGTTACCTCGATACCGGTTGTTTGCAGGGTACGAATTGCAGACTCGCGACCAGAACCCGGGCCTTTAACAAACACCTCTACTTTACGTAAACCTAAGTCGTAAGCAGCTTTACCGCAATCGGCAGCAGCCTGACCGGCAGCGTAAGGAGTGTTCTTTTTAGAACCCTTGAAACCCATTTTACCTGCAGACGACCATGAAATAGCCTGGCCTGTTTTGTTGGTAAGGGTGATGATGATGTTGTTAAAAGTTGCATTGATATGTGCTTCGCCAACCGACTCTACAATAACAATACGTTTTTTGGTAACTTTTTTAGTTTTAGCCATTTTCTTAATTATTGAGTTAGTGAATTACTGAGTTAGTGAATAACTCGGACCCATTAACCATTTTGATAATTTATATTCCTAATGGTTATTAAGCCTCAACTAATTTCAGCTCACCAACCACTAATCACTTACTATTTAGTAGCTTTCTTTTTATTAGCAACTGTTTTACGTTTTCCTTTACGGGTACGTGAGTTGTTCTTAGTACGCTGGCCACGTAACGGCAAACCTTTACGGTGACGGGTACCACGGTAGCAACCGATATCCATTAAACGTTTAATGTTCAACTGAACTTCTGAACGTAATGAACCTTCAACTTTAATTTGATCGTTGATAATGGTACGGATAGCAGTTAACTGCTCATCGTTCCAATCCTGAACTTTTACGCTCTCGTCAATACCAGCCTGGGCTAATATTTTTTCGGCGGTTGTACGGCCTATACCGTAAATATAGGTTAAGCCTATAACGCCTCTTTTATTTTTTGGTAAATCAATACCGGAGATCCTTGCCATATTTTTTGTTTGTGTTTTTACGTAATAACCGAACGGCGGGCCACCGTTGTGCGGCTTATTACAATTTCTTTAATTATCCCTGACGCTGTTTAAACTTCGGGTTCTTTTTGTTAATCACATAAAGTTTCCCGTTACGGCGGATGATCTTGCAATCAACGCTGCGTTTTTTAATGGATGCTCTAACTTTCATCTCGTTGCTTATTTATATCTGTAGGTTATTCTTCCTTTTGTTAAATCATACGGGCTCATTTCAAGCTTCACTCTGTCGCCAGGTAAAATTTTAATGTAGTGCATCCGCATTTTTCCGGATATGTGGGCAATAATCTCATGGCCGTTTTCAAGTTCAACCCTAAACATTGCGTTCGACAATGCCTCACGAATTGTTCCATCTTGCTCAATCGACGATTGTTTTGCCATATTTTATTGATTATTACTTAATTATCCACCCCAAAACCGGGATGCAAAATTAATAAAAATATTTTAATTATTATTTTTTTCTTTTAAAACTTTATCAATGTAATCAAACGTTGATAAAACATCTGGTTTTCCGCGTTTCACAGCTACCGTATGCTCGTAATGTGCTGATGGTTTTTTATCAACTGTTGATACAGTCCATCCGTCATCCCAAAACTTAACACCTGCGCGGCCTGCGTTTATCATTGGCTCAATGGCAATCACCATGCCTTCTTCCAGTTTAATGCCCGATCCGCGTTTACCGTAGTTAGGCACTTCAGGTTTCTCGTGCAGGCGTGTACCTACACCATGGCCAACAAGTTCCTTTACTACGCCAAAACCGTTCTTCTCTGCGTGCTCCTGCACAGCGTAACCAATATCGCCAATACGCATCCCAACCACAGCTTTCTCAACACCCAGATCTAAACACTCGCGGGTTACGCGCATTAGTTTCTTGGTTTGCTCATCTACCTCGCCAATGGCAAAGGTGAAAGCCGAGTCGCCATAGTACTTGTTCAATACAACGCCGCAATCAACCGATACCAGGTCGCCCTCAACCAAAACATGTTTGCCTGGGAAACCGTGTACCACCTGATCATTAAGCGATATACATAAAGAGTAAGGGAAGCCGCTGTAGTTTAAAAATGCCGGAACCCCACCGTTATCACGGATAAAGGTTTCGGCAAGTTTATTTAATTCGAGTGTAGTAACACCGGGGCCTATAACTTTAGCTATTTCCCCGTGTGTTTTGGAAACAAGTAAAGAACTTTCTCTTATTAGTTCTATCTCTTCGACAGACTTATAAATGATCTTCGACATGCTTTAATTTAGATAGCGGGAGGCGTAGCACCTGCAGCAGTTGGCACGCTTGAGCGGCCTTTAATACGACCCGTTTTCATCAACCCATCATAGTGACGCATCAACAAGTGGCTTTCTATCTGCTGTAAAGTATCTAACACAACACCTACAAGAATAATTAGTGATGTACCACCAAAGAATCTTGCAAATAAGCTGCTTACCCCTACCATGCTGGCCAGCGCAGGTATAATTGCTACTATGGCCAGGAAGATAGATCCCGGTAATGTGATTTTTGAAATAACTTCGTCAATAAAGGTAGTGGTAGCGTTACCCGGTGCAACACCTGGTATAAAGCCGCCGTTCTTCTTCATATCGTCGCTCATCTGCTTAGGGTTAACTGTAATAGCTGTATAGAAGTATGTAAACAGTATAATCAGTATAGCAAACACTAAGTTATGTTCCCAAGAGTTGTAGTTTGATAAAGCTATCAGTATTCCGTTTGATGCCGCGTTAGGGAAAAACTGCGCAACAGTTGCCGGTATAAACATTAATGCCTGGGCAAATATAATTGGCATAACACCTGCAGCATTTACCTTTAAAGGTATATACTGGCGCACGCCACCATATTGTTTATTACCTACAATACGTTTTGCGTATTGTACAGCTATCTTACGTGTTCCCTGTACTATCAATATGGTAAACATTACCACACCTAATAAGGCTACAATTTCTACTATGAAGGTAATTAAACCACCTGCACCGCCTGTACGTGATTGAAACTCCGTTACAAACGCGCTTGGCAATTGTGCAATGATACCCACCATAATAATAAGGGAGATACCGTTACCAATACCTTTATCGGTAATTTTTTCGCCTAACCACATTACAAATAAGGTGCCTGCAGTTAACACAAAAGTGTTCAGCACAATAAACGCCGGGTTTGCAATAAGCATTGCATCAGCGCTGATCTGCGATTTTAAATATCCGATAGCCTGTAAAGCAGTAATAGCAATTGTTAGGTAACGTGTCCACTGGTTTAGCTTGTTACGGCCGCTTTCACCTTCTTTTTGCAGTTTGGTAAAATAAGGCACCGCTATACCCAACAGCTGCACAACAATAGAGGCAGAAATGTAAGGCATAACACCCAATGCAAAAATAGAGGAACGTGAGAACGAACCTCCTGCAAACATGTTTAATAAGCCTACAATGCCTTCTTTAGCTTTTGCAGTGTTAAGTGATGCCGCACTAACGCCCGGCAATACGATAAACGAACCAACACGATAGATCAAAAGAAATAAGAGTGTGTTTGTTATACGCACTCTTAGATCCTCAATTTTCCAGATATTGGATAATGTGGTGAAAAATTTCTTCATTGAAATTATAACTTTACAATAGTTCCGCCGGCTGCTTCAATCGCTTTTTGTGCAGTTGCAGTAAATGCGTGTGCAGTAACTTCTAACTTGGCAGTAAGTTCGCCACGGCCTAATATTTTAACCAGGCCATTTTTAGAAACCAAACCATGTTCTTTCAGTGTATCAAAGTTAACTGTTGATAATGTATATTTCTCAGTTAATGCTTGCAATACATCTAAGTTAACACCAACGTACTCTACACGGTTAGGGTTTTTAAAACCTACCTTAGGTACACGGCGTTGTAATGGCATCTGGCCACCTTCAAAACCTACCTTAGTAGATGTACCTGAACGTGAACCGGCACCTTTATGGCCACGGGTTGACGTACCGCCACGGCCACTACCTGTACCACGGCCTATTCTCTTTGCAGTTTTAGTAGAACCTTCTGCAGGTTTAAGATTACTTAAATTCATGATATTAAATGTTTTCTACTGCTACCAGGTGGTTCACTTTCCTAACCATACCTATAATAGCTGCAGTGGCTTCAACTTCCACACTGTGGTTAATTTTTTTAAGGCCTAAAGCCTCAACAGTTCTTTTCTGGCGCTCGGTTCTGTCGATAACGCTTTTAATTTGTGTTATTTTAATTTTCGACATGACGTTTATCCGTTAAATACTTTACCTAAACTAATACCGCGTTGCTGAGCTACAGTAACTGCATCACGTAATTGTGATAATGCCGATACTGTTGCTTTAACCACGTTGTGCGGGTTTGATGATCCTTTAGATTTTGCCAGTACATTATGTATACCTGCAGACTCTAATACAGCACGCATCGCACCACCGGCAATTACACCGGTACCGTTTGCTGCTGGTTTTAAGAACACAAAACCACCGCTGAATTTACCAATTTGCTCGTGAGGGATAGTGTTGTTGATAATCGGAACTTTTACCAAGTTCTTTTTAGCATCATCAATACCTTTAGCGATAGCCTCGGTAACCTCTTTTGCTTTACCTAAACCGTAACCTACAACACCGTTTTCATCACCTACTACTACGATAGCAGAAAAGCTGAATGTACGGCCACCTTTGGTTACTTTGGCTACACGTTGTATGCTTACCAGGCGATCTTTTAATTCGATCTCGCTGGTTTTTACTCTTTTTATGTTGATTGTTGACATTTCCTGTTTCGATTAAAAGTTTAAACCGCCTTCACGTGCACCTTCTGCCAATGATTTAACACGGCCGTGGTACAGGTAACCATTCCTGTCAAACACTACATCTACTATACCTGCAGCAATAGCTTTTTCGGCTACTAATTTACCTACAGCTACTGATTGGTCTGACTTTGTACCATCTGCATTAAACTCTTTAGATAAAGATGATGCTGATACAAGGGTTTTACCGGTTACATCGTCAATAATTTGCGCGTAGATGCCTTTGTTGCTTCTGAAAACAGATAAACGCGGGCGTGCTGTTGATCCTGAAAGGCGTTTACGAATGCCTTTTTTAATCCTGTCTCTTCTTGATAATTTCATGACGATTATTTTTTAGATGCTGATTTACCTGCTTTTCTTCTCAATACTTCGCCAACAAACTTGATACCTTTACCTTTGTACGGCTCTGGTGTACGTAACGAGCGGATCTTCGCTGCTACTTGTCCTATCAATTGTTTATCGTTAGATTCCAGGATGATGGTAGGGTTTTTACCTTTATCAGCAGTGGTTGTAACTTTAATTTCTTTTGGCAACTCAAATACGTAGTGGTGAGAATAACCCAACACTAAGTCTAATGTATTACCTGTGTTAGTTGCGCGGTAACCCACACCAACTAATTCCTGTTGTATTTTGTAACCTTCTGTTACGCCTACAACCATGTTGTTGATTAATGAGCGGTATAAGCCGTGTAACGCTTTGTGGCGTTTTTGGTCTGATGGGCGTTTAACCAGTAACTCGCCATTTTCCTGCTCAATAATGATATCGCTATCAACTGCCTGTTGCAGTTCACCTTTAGGGCCCTTAACAGTAACTACATTTTCTGCAGATACAGTAACGGTTACACCGCTGGTTAATGCGATAGGTGCTTTTCCTATTCTTGACATTGCTTAATTTCCTCCTATTAATAAACGTAGCATAAAACTTCGCCACCCACATTTTGTGCACGAGCTTCTTTATCGGTCATTACACCTCTAGAAGTCGATAAGATAGCGATACCTAAACCATTTAACACACGCGGCAGGGTATCCATGCCAGCATATTTCCTCAAACCTGGTTTACTAATACGTGCTATGCTGCGGATAGCAGGAATTTTAGTTATCGGGTGGTATTTCAAAGCCACTTTAATGGTGCCTTGCGGACCATTTTCCTCAAACTTGTAATTAGCAATGTAACCTTTTTCGAAAAGCACTTTAGTGATTTCCTTTTTCAGATTTGATGCAGGAATTTCAACAACCCTATGGTTGGCTTTAATAGCATTCCTTACTCTTGTAAGATAATCTGCGATTGGATCTGTATTCATTATTGTTGTTTATGATGGTGGTTTCCTTTGCGTAACGTCCGCAACGACCTGCCATCGGTTAATTCTTTTTAAATTTCGAGCCGCAAAGGTACAAAAAAATTCAAAACATATTGTGGTATGTTTTGAATTCGGTCCCTGTATCTTGTAAGCCGAAAGGAGAAAGCTAAAAGTGTAAAGCCATGTAAAATTTACGCTGGCTTATGGCTTTAAGCTTTCAACTTATTTACCAGCTTGCTTTCTTTACTCCCGGAATTTTGCCATCAAGTGCCATTTCGCGGAATGTAACACGTGATATACCAAACTGACGCATGTAACCACGCGGACGGCCTGTTAACTTGCAACGGTTGTGTAATTTTACCGGTGATGATGCTTTAGGCAATTTATCTAAACCGATATAATCACCAGCTGCTTTTAATGCAGCTCTTTTCTCAGCATATTTTGCTACTAATTTGGCACGTTTTACTTCACGAGCCTTTACGCCTTCTTTAGCCATTGTTAGTTGGAGTTTGATTTTTAAATGGTAAACCAAATTGCTTAAGTAACTCTAATGCTTCAACATCGTTGGTAGCAGAGGTTACAAAGGTGATATCCATACCCTGGATCTTGTTGATTTTGTCAATGTTGATCTCCGGGAAGATGATCTGCTCAGATATACCTAAAGTATAGTTTCCGCGGCCGTCAAAACCTTTATCGTTGATACCTTTAAAGTCACGGATACGTGGCAGGGCAACAGCAATTAAACGGTCTAAAAACTCATACATTGTATTATCACGTAAAGTTACACGTACGCCGATAGGCATGTTTTTACGTAATTTAAAGTTAGAGATATCCTTTTTAGATTTAGAAGCAACTGCCTGCTGACCTGTGATGGTGGTTAACTCGGTGATGGTATTTTCGATAAGTTTTTTATCGGTAGTAGCACCGCCTACACCCTGGTTGATGGCAATTTTTTCTAACTTAGGCACCTGCATTACGCTTTTGTACTGAAATTTATCTTTCAGCGCAGTGCGGATCTCGTCTTTATATTTTGATTTTAATCTTGGTACGTAAGTCATTACTTAATTTCCTCCCCTGATTTTTTTGATACTCTAACCAATTTGCCGGCATCGTTCAGTTTACGGCCAACGCGGGTTGTTTTTCCTGTTTTAGGCTCAACCAGCGCCAGGTTAGAAATGTGTATAGCAGCTTCCTGCTTTACAATTCCGCCGTTAGGGTTGGCTGCATTAGGCTTAGTGTGTTTAGATATCATGTTGACACCTTCTACAATAGCCCTGTTTTTTTCAATGATAACTTCAACAATTTTGCCTTCAGAACCTTTAGAGTCTCCGGCTATAACCTTTACTAAATCGCCCTTACGGATCTTTAATTTAGCTGGTTTGGTGATTTTCTTTTCCATATTATAATACCTCCGGTGCTAATGATACAATTTTCATAAATTGTTTTTCACGTAGTTCCCTTGCAACAGGGCCGAATATACGTGTGCCCCTTGGCTCATCCTGGTTGTTTAACAAAACTGCTGCGTTATCGTCAAAACGGATATATGAACCATCTTTCCTGCGGATCTCTTTCTTGGTTCTTACCACTACGGCTTTAGATACGGTACCTTTTTTAACGTTACCAGATGGCAGAGCGCTTTTTACGGTCACTACGATCTTATCACCGATAGAAGCATATCTTTTACCGGTACCGCCCAATACGCGTATTACTAAAACTTCTTTAGCTCCGCTGTTATCGGCTACATTTAATCTTGATTCCTGTTGTACCATCTTATTTAGCCCTCTCTAAAATTTGAACTAATCTCCAGTTTTTGTTTTTGCTCAACGGACGGGTTTCCATAATCAATACGGTATCTCCAACACCACAGGTGTTAGTTTCGTCATGAGCCATAAATTTGGTAGTTTTCTTTACGAATTTACCATAGATGGGGTGCTTTACCTTCCGCTCTACAGCAACTACAATAGATTTTTCCATCTTATTGCTTACTACCAGGCCGGTACGTGTTTTTCTTAAATTTCTTTCCATTGTTTTCCGACGCTTAAAATTAATTAGAAGCTGACGCCGCTTTGCGCTTTGTTATTTCAGTATTTAAACGAGCAATCTCCTTGCGCACTTTAGTAATACGGGTAGGATTTTCAATAGCCGAAACCGCGTGTGCAAATTTCAGTTTTGTAAGCTGGGTTTTTTCCTCGCTGAGCTTTGCTGCCAAATCTTCGGTAGATAGCTCTATAATTTCTGAGTTCTTCATTTTCTTATTTAGTTAATTGAGTTTTTAGTCCCAAGCTCAAATATCTTCAACCGATAAAACGAACTCAAAACTGCCAACTTCTGTATTTATGCCTCTACGTAATCTCTACGTGTTACAAATCTGGTTTGTACCGGTAATTTTTGTGCAGCAAGGCGCAAAGCCTCTTTGGCAACCTCTAAAGGCACACCTTCTGCTTCAAATATCATACGGCCCGGGCGTACAACGGCTACCCAATACTCGGGAGCACCTTTACCCTTACCCATACGTACCTCTGCTGGTTTCTTGGTTACAGGCTTATCAGGGAATATCCTGATCCACACCTGGCCTTCACGTTTCATAAAACGTGTTACAGCAATACGTGCAGCCTCGATCTGGCGGCTGGTTATCCAGGCTGCTTCGAGTGATTTTATACCGAAAGATCCGAATGAAAGATCAGTACCACGACTGGCTAATCCTTTCATTCTGCCTTTTTGCATCTTTCTGAACTTCGTTCTTTTTGGCTGTAGCATCTTATTAAGCTTTTATATCCTCACGGATATGTCTTTTCTACTAATATTATTATTATCTCCTTGGGCCACCGGGGCGATTACCGCCACCTGCTTGTCCACCTGGGCGGTTACCACCTTGTCCTCCCGGACGGTTGTTACCACCACCTTGTCCGCCTCTGCCACGGTCGTTACCTGCGCCTGGTTTCCTGTCGCCACGGCGTTCACCGCCACGCTCTCCACCTCTTGCGCCATCACGGCCACCGAAACCGGCTGCACCTTCTGGCCTGCCGCCTTTACCGCTTGCGCTGCTTGTACCGCCAATGTTTGGAGATAAGTCGCGTTTGCCGTAAACTTCGCCTTTACAGATCCACACTTTAACACCTATTTTACCGTAAGTGGTTAAGGCTTCTGCCAAAGCGTAATCGATATCAGCACGGAATGTGTGCAAAGGAATTCTTCCTTCTTTATATTGTTCTGTACGTGCCATTTCCGCACCGCCTAAACGGCCAGATGTCATCACCTTAATTCCTTCGGCACCCATTCTCATGGTAGAAGCAATTGTGGTTTTCATCGCACGACGGAAAGAGATACGTGCTTCAAGTTGTTTAGCAATACCTTCGGCAACTAACTGGGCATCAAGCTCAGGGCGTTTTATTTCGAAGATGTTGATCTGAACATCTTTTTTAGTTAATTTTTTTAACTCTTCTTTGATCTTATCAACCTCAGCGCCGCCTTTACCAATTACAATACCCGGGCGGGCAGTGTGGATGGTTACAGTGATGCGTTTTAAAGTACGTTCTATAACTACTTTAGATACACCACCTTTGTTGATACGTGCTGATAAGTATTTGCGGATCTTTTCGTCTTCAACTAATTTGTCGGCATAGTGATTTCCACCGAACCAATTAGAATCCCAACCACGGATGATCCCTAACCTGTTACCTATTGGATGTGCTTTTTGTCCCATTTCAAATTAGTTGTTATCGTTTTTACTATCCACTATCAGTGTTACATGGTTAGAGCGTTTGCGGATACGGAAACCTCTTCCTTGCGGAGCGGGGCGTAATCTCTTTAGCTGGCGACCGCCACCTACTGAAACCTCTTTTACAAATAAACCGCTATCTTCAACACGCTTGCCTTCGTTTTTTGCTTCCCAGTTTTTGATAGCTGATAACAAAAGTTTCTCTACACGTATGGCAGCTTCTTTGTTAGTGAATTTTAAGATGTATAACGCTTTCTCAACGTTTACACCACGGATCAGGTCAACCACCAAACGCATTTTGCGTGGTGAAGTTGGGCAGTTCTGTAACTTTGCAACTGAAGAGCCGCCTACGATGGCCTTAGCTGCTTCTTTTTGTTGCCTGATAAGTACAGACCTTTTGATTTTTGTTGTTGCTTCCATTACCTGTTATTTTTTCTTTTCTGCGTGACCGCGGAATGTGCGGGTTGGAGCAAATTCTCCCAACTTGTGACCAACCATGTTTTCTGTTACATACACCGGGATAAACTTGTTACCGTTGTGTACTGCGAATGTATGACCAACGAAATCAGGAGAGATCATGCTACGGCGCGACCATGTTTTAACAACTGATTTTTTGCTTGAATCATTCAAGGTAAGAACTTTTCTTTCCAGGTTATGATCAATATAAGGTCCTTTTTTAATTGAACGTGCCATTATTATTTCTTCCTTCTTTCAATGATATAACGATCTGACCCTTTTTTCTTGTCACGAGTTTTGTAGCCTTTAGCTAACAAACCTTTACGTGAACGTGGATGACCACCTGATGATCTACCCTCACCACCACCCATAGGGTGATCTACCGGGTTCATGGCAACACCACGAACTCTTGGGCGACGGCCTAACCAACGTTTGCGGCCAGCTTTACCTAACACTGCATTTGCTTTCTCGCCATTTGAAACGGTACCGATAGTTGCCAAGCAAGTTGACAGGATCATACGTGTTTCGCCAGAAGGCAATTTTATAATAGCATATTTACCATCACGTGCTGATAACTGAGCATAAGTACCGGCACTGCGGGCAATAATACCACCCTGGCCAGGGTTTAACTCAATGTTGTGGATGATAGAACCTAACGGGATGTTTTTCAAAGGCATGGTATTACCAACCTCTGGTGCAGCACCTTCGCCAGATACAACTACCGTACCAACTGTTAAGCCTTCCGGTGCTATCATGTATCGTTTTTCACCATCAACAAAATGTAACAGCGCTATACGTGCAGATCTGTTTGGATCGTACTCGATAGTTGCAACTTTTGCAGGGATATCAAATTTGTTACGTTTAAAATCAATTAACCTGTATGCTTGTTTGTGACCACCACCCAGGTAGCGCATAGTCATTTTACCGCTGTGATTACGACCGCCCGATCTTGTATTGGCTGCAACAACCAACGATTTTTCAGGAACGTTTGTTGTAATATCCGAGTTAGATACGTCAATTCTGAAGCGGGTACCCGGCGTAACCGGTTTAAATCTCTTTACTGCCATGTCCTTATTATATATTGCTGTAAAAATCTATTACTTCACCATCTTTCAGCGTAATGATGGCCTTTTTGTACGTAGCGGCACGGCCTGATACTGCACCTGCTTTTGTGTTGCGTGTTTTAAGTTTGCCTACGTATTTCATTGTGTTAACCGCTGTTACGTTAACACCATACATAGCCTCAATTGCGCCTTTGATCTGAATTTTGTTGGCTCTGTGATCAACTTTGAAAGCATAACGGTTAAGCTTCTCAGTTAATTGAGCTACTTTTTCAGTAAGTAAGGGTTTCTTTAAAATTTCCATAATTACTTAGCTAATGCTTCCTCCAAAGTTTTAACAGCACCTGTGGTTAGGATCAGTTTACCAGCGTTTAACACATCATAAGTGTTAAGCTGCTCAACCGAAATAACTTTAGTTTTTTTCAGGTTTCTGCTTGATAAGTACACGTTGTTGTTTTCTACACCTGCTAATACTAATAACGTTTTATCGTTAGTAACATTCAGGTCAGCTTCCATCTGGATGTAAGTTTTAGTTTTGATAGCATCAAAATTAAAATCTTCTAAAACCAGGATGTTGTTATCTTTTGCTTTGTATGATAAAGCTGATACACGCGCCAGTGATTTAAGCTTTTTGTTCAGCTTAAAGCTATAGTCGCGCGGTTGCGGACCGAAAACACGGCCACCACCATTAAATAATGGAGATTTGATGCTACCTGCACGGGCGCCGCCTGTACCTTTTTGTTTATGTAATTTGCGGGTTGAACCTGCAATTTCGTTACGTTGTTTTGATTTGTGCGTACCCTGGCGCTGGTTAGCTAAGAACTGCTTTACATCTAAGTAAATAGCATGATCATTGGGCTCTACACCGAATACGGACTCAGGAAGCTGCACCTTGGCACCTGTTTCTTTACCTGATAGATTTAATACGTTGATTTCCATCTTATTTATCCAATATTACGAATGAACCCTTAGCTCCCGGGATGGAACCTTTAACTACGATTAGGTTTTGCTCGCTAAATACTTTAACAACCTGAAGGTTTTGTACTTTAACACGAACGTTACCCATTTGACCCGCCATACGCATACCTTTAAATACACGTGAAGGCCATGAAGAAGCTCCTAATGAACCTGGTGCACGTAAACGATTGTGCTGACCGTGAGTTTGCATACCCACACCACCAAAACCGTGACGCTTTACCACACCCTGAAACCCTTTACCTTTTGAAGTACCAACTACATCAACAAAATCTCCGGCAGCGAAAATATCTACAGTGATAGTATCACCTAAGTTTTTTTCGTCCGGGAAAGTTTTGAATTCTACAAGCTTACGCTTAGGAGTAGTGCCGGCTTTTTCAAAATGGCCTTTTAGAGGTGCAGAAGTGTTTTTTTCCTTCTTCTCGCCATACGCTAACTGAACAGCAGCGTATCCGTCTGTATCTACAGACCTGATCTGAGTTACTACGCAAGGGCCAGCTTCGATTACAGTGCAGGGAATGTTTTTCCCTGTTTCATCGAAAATGCTGGTCATTCCTACTTTTTTACCAATTATTCCTGACATTTTCTTTATTTTATTTGTGCCCATCGAAGCAGTAGGGCTTCGTTCAAGGCATATTATTCCCCCTTAAGGGACGGCAAAGATAGGGATTTTGTATTAATTCCCAAATACTTAGCAAGTTATTTTAAAATATTTATTTGCAATGCGGTAAATAATTGTTTTTGAATATCATTTAAAAGAAAAAGCTGCCAAAAGCTGCCAAAATCATCTCATTCTCAGCTGTTGCAGGTACCGGCGCAACCGGCAGTAATGGACCAAACCGCAGCTACCCGCCAGATATTTTTTCAACGCCGGCAATATTTAACTTTACAGTAACATCGCGCTGCTTATATTTACTTTATGAAACGCTGCTTTACCTTATCCATGCTGCTATTTGCTTATAATTTATCTTTTGCCGCAGGTAAAATGTGTAATACCCTGAAAACCGACACCATTAAAAAAAACAAAACAATGTTTACCGCTATTGACAGTATGCCCGAGTACCCCGGTGGTTATGTGGCATTTGGCAGATATGTGAGCAGGAATTTAAAGTACCCGCCGGTTGCTCAATTAATTGGTATCGACGGCAAGTTGGTAATGACCTTTATTGTAGAAAAAGACGGTAAAATAACCAGTGCCATGCCTGTAAACTGCATAGGTGCCGGCTGCGAGGCAGAAGCCACACGTTTGCTGGAATCGTCCATCGCATGGAAACCCGGCGTGCAAAAAGGTAAAAGAGTTAGGGTGCAGTATTCTGTACCAATTACTTTTATGATAGATAAAGGTAAAGTAACTATGAAGGATCTGCGATCATCCGGCTACGGCTTTGTATTTAGGATAAAAGATGCGTTGTACACTATAGATGAGGCACAAAGCGTAATAGGCAAATCGTTCCGGTCGGAAGATGTGAAAATTGCTGAACTTTTTTATAACACCACCAACGAGCCCCAATTTACTATGCCCGAAAAAAAGGATGTATATTTGCTAACGATGAAGGAGTAGCCTGGTTTTTAACGAGATGAAGGATTTCTGCTATTGAGTTGTATTTGTCCAAACCCATCATTACTACGTTTTTTCCGTTTCTGCGCGATACGATAACAATTTTGGCATCATCGTTTGCCCTGTCTAAGGTTTTAGCAAGATTCTTACGGAATTCTGTATAATTTAAAACATCCATAACAACAGCTACTCAATTAAGTGCAAAAACCAGTTCTTATCTCAATCATTCGGGCCAGCTAATTTAATTCCTAGTTTCATTTAAATATTGCGGCCTCAGCGAAAAGAAATTGATTATTAACAAAAACAACGCACTACCAATAACTAAGATACTAATTAGCCACCATAATTTATTCCCGTTTCGTTTCTCAAAAGGCTTATAAACAGGCTCCAGGATAATTGAATTTGATAGATCAGGATCCATCATATTTATCACAGCCTGATATTCGATACGCGTTCCGCTGTATGGGATCCTGTCAAAATAAACAAGGGTAGAGAACTTATTTGAGTTGAGATCAATTTCACTTTTAGCTATAAACTTTTTTAATGCTGCTTCCTTCTCGGCGCCCGACTGCTTATTGCTTATTGTTTCCTCGTAATTCACACAAACCCAAGCTTCGGCTTTAACAATATCATTTAATACATGCATAGGTATAGCCTTATTAATTTCAGTTCTCACAACTACAGCTTCCTTGTTTCTGCCCGGCCCAAAAGCGGTATCAGTACCTATGGGTTTGATAATAGCAACATCCTCAATACTATTAGGATTAACTTGCAACAATTGCGATTTAGATATTCTTTTATCATCAAGAATAATCAAAACATCTTTTGAGATATCGGCGGGTGATCTAAATGGTAAAGCTTTATATACAGTTGGCTTGTGCCTGTATATTGTATTGCACAGCGGGAAGGCAGCGTAAATATTCATATCGTAATTCTCGCTATGCTTACCGCTTATACTAACGGTTGCCTGAGAAAACGAGAAACGTTTACAGATAAAATAATTGTGGAATTTATAATACTTTGTTTTGGGATGTTTGTTGATTTCGCCTGGGTAATATAAAGTACTGAGTTTGCCTGTTGCGGTTGTAACGTAAGCTTGTGTTACACCGGTAGCTAATGCAATAATTATTCCGGCAAAAAACACAATGTTGAATACAGGATCGCGGCGGCCAACCACTTTTAACTTGAGAAATTTTACGCGCGGCCGCAACCAAATAACAAGAGGTATCCACGGAAGTGCAACAGGGATAAAAAACTCAACAAACATTTTTTTTATTAAAAACACTTCCCACCTTATCAGAAAGATATAATTAAATAAAGTGTACACACCAATTACGCTAAAAGCAATAATTAGATATGGAATAAATATAAGGTTCAGCTTTGCCTTAAAAGGGCTCATATTTTAGTTAAATTTCATTACCCCTATTCCATCAGCCTTCTTATCAGCTCGGCGCTTTGCTTGTTGCCTTCTTCCAGCCTGCCGGCAAAAAATGCCTGTACTTCGTTAAAGTGTTTTTTATAGCCTTCCATATCGCCGTAACCGATTATGGCCGACCACTCTCTCACCGCCGAGTGAAACTCCAGATCGTCGCCGCGGATGGTTTTATCGTACAGGGCGGTTTGTATAGATTCTTCCAGGAGCTGTTCATTTTTAAACAGATATTCTGCAATGCCCAGGCGCAGGCGGAAAGGCGGCGTTTGGCAAATGAGGTTATCGTACGGGTTTACGCCTAAATGGTACCAGGCATCAACCATACTTAATATGCTCAGGTGCGAATTGGGTTTCTGGTGGCCGGCATCCTGCGCCAGCGAAAACTCCTGCATCACCTTATCATTAAACATAATGGGTTTGCGGCTCTCATGAAAAACAAAATCGCGGGCGCGGTACAAGCGTTTACGAAATTCGCCCTCCTCTTCTTTGATCATCAGCTTAAACAACTCCGATTCGGATGTGGCGTATTGCTTTACCTGCTGGCGCGCATAAGGGTTTAAAATGGCCAGCCCGGCGTATACGTGCGCCTTGTAACTGAATATACGCAGTGTGGTCAGTATCTTTACGTTATCTATACCACCTACATAAGAAGCGTTCTCCCAAGGGAAAAAACCGGCAGATTTCCAGGCGGTACCCATACTCTCGAAACCCACGTGGGTTACAGCCTGGGTATCGGCTACAATTTTATCGTGCTCGTGGTAATCTTTTATCTCCACAATATCTGTTTCCACGGCGGTGAACAGATCCAGCATACGCTGGTAAGCGTCGCCCTGGTAACGGTGAGGGATCAGAATAAGTTTTTGTCCTTTGGGCTGAAAACCCGGGCCATGCATGGCATGGAACGTGATGATCTGCGCATCTGCAGGCAGGTATTTTTCAAATATGGCTATCTCCGGGTGCTTAACAGATGTTTGGCCAGCCACAATGGCGCCATACTTGGTTGCCGGGCCGCATTGTGCCACCACCTGCTCTAACTTATCCGCCTCTACCGAATAGATGACAAGGTCGCTTACGCGGGCTACATCCTTGCCCTCATCCATCAGCGTAATACCAAGCGGGGTTAGTTCCTGCTCCAGCTTTTCGCGGTTAACGGGCAGGTCGCAGCCGCAAACGGTGTAACCTGCTTTTGCAAAAGCTTTGGCGTATAAGCGCCCCATATCTCCTAATCCTATAAAACCAATCTGCATAGTAAAATTAAAAAGTTTAAATATATATGCCTTTTACCAATTACACGCTATAGGCGGTTAACATCTTTTTTATACTTTTAAGAAGTTAACCAAGCCAAAGCTATTTATCCTGATGTTTAAATATCATTTTTACTATTGGATAATTTTTACAAACTTTAAATTACATTGTAACGTTTAAGTTAAATAATAACTTATTTAGTAACCGTTCCCCCGAAACCCTATACTAATGAAGCCTTTTAAACCGACCACTCTTATTATTCTGCTACTATTAACTGCTAACGCAACTGTTACTTTTGCACAGGACAGCCTTAAAAAAGCAAAACCGGTTGCAGTAAAAGCAGTTGCCACTAAAGCACCAGTTAAATATAACCCTTACGCCGCAAAACCTGCTTATAAAACGCCTGTAACCCCAATTGCGCAAACACCCGGTGCAACTGCCGTAACTCCCCAGCTACAACGCCCGGCAACAGACCCGGCCCTGCTTACCGATAAAAGCTTAAACGGCCAGTACCAGTATTTACTTACCAAAGTATATAACTACCAGAGGCCCCTGATATCGGCACTGTGGAAAAATTATAACGATACTTTAAACGTAACCCGTAAAAAATTAAAGGAGGTATCGGCAAAGGTGGCTACCCAAACCGCTACTATAGATACATTGCAAAAAGAAGCAACTGCTAAAGATCAAACCCTATCAGCATCTAATGCCCATATGGATGAGGTAAGCCTGCTGGGTATGCCGGTTACCAAAGCTACTTATAACTGGATAATGTGGGGCCTGGTAATAGGTTTCGGCGTGATAGCTGCTATTGTAATAGCCCGCAGCGGTAGCAACAACCGCGAAGCCAAATACCGCATTAAACTTTACAACGAGCTGGAAGAGGAGTTTAAAACCTACAAAACCAAAGCTAACGAAAAAGAAAAGAAACTTGCCCGCGAACTGCAAACCGAACGCAATAAACTGGATGAGTTGAGAGGGAACGCTTAAGCCCACCTCCCCCTGAAGGGGGAGTAATTATATTATAATCTTATGAATGCTTTTCTTTTTGGCTGGAACCCAGCTAAGTTTAAGTGGGCGGATATTGATGCCGATATTGAAAAGCTAAAGAATACCGGCAAGCTTACCGATAACTGGAGCGTTGCCAGCCATAAAAGTATAAAGCCGGGCGACAGGGCCTACATTGTACGTCTCGGCCAGGAACCTCGCGGCATCTTTGCTTCGGGTGTGATATCTTCTGAACCCTACCTTGCCCTGCGGAACGGCAGGCATTACCACCGTATCAACATCGATCTGGATGTTTTATTAAATCCCGATAAAGAGCGGATACTCACTTTCGATATTTTGAAAACCGGTAACCTGGCAGAGCAAACCTGGGCACCGCAGGCTTCAGGGATTTCCATCAGGCCACAACTGGTTGATGAACTGGAGGGCGTTTGGTTAAACTTTCTGGATAGGCACCCTTACTTTGGGGCGATGAGCTAACAATTATTAAGGCGGCTTGTCGCAAAAACACCCTTAACAAGTCGTTTTTGCACAGGGTGTAAGATTGCTCACCACCATATCTTTGACTTATCAAAACCAAACAAACTATGGCAACTAAAATTTTCCTAAACCTACCGGTTAAAGATTTGAACAGATCGGTTGAGTTTTTCACCAAACTTGGTTACACCTTTAACCCGCAATTTACCGATGAGAAGGCAACCTGCATGATTATTAGCGATACCATCTACGTAATGCTGCTGACTGTACCCTTTTTTCAAACCTTTACTAAGAAAGAAATTGTAGATGCGCACAAAGCGGTAGAGTGCTCTATTTGCTTATCTGCAGATAGCAGGGATGACGTTAATGAGTTTGTAGACAAAGCAGAAGCAGCAGGCGCCACGATCCCTAACCCGGCTACCGATTACGGCTTTATGTACCAGCACAGCTTCGAAGACCTCGACGGCCATCACTGGGAAATTGTATGGATGGACCCGGCAGGGCCGCCGCAGGGGTAACTGCAAACTGGCTTTAATTTAAATCCAATATTAGACTCTTATTATGGCTTTAATTGGATTGCCCTACCGTAGTAGGTTTTCTTTATCATACAGTCAAAAAATGCGCTAATCACGATGACATCGAAAGATGGTTTGTTATCCGGTATGATCTTTACTAAGGAACCCGTTTGGAACTTATTAGAATTACAAAGTTCAATTATGCGTACAGTATCGCCAGCCCTCGTTTTAATAATAGTATTAGAGCCAAAAGCCATATTGCCGCATAAGTGTCCAATATCTTGTTGAATAATTAATTGCCCGCTTAACGTGTCATTCAATATGCTGTATTGCCAGTCACGTTTACAATTAAACAATTGTTTTTGGGCCTTTGTAAGTTGATGAGAGGAGCCGCAACCAAATAAAATGCACACCGTAACAAAATATAAATAACTTCGCATTTTTAAAAATAACTAAAAAAATATCAGATCTTCAGGTACTTTCACACCTGGCAATTCAAGCTTCTTATCAGTAACCGGTGATTATTTTACCTTAGTGATAGACGCATAGGCTGTCCGTTTTACTTTACAGTCGAAATTAATATTTATAACAGAGCGTTTACTAACGGGCAGGGAGTTTACCGGAGTTATCAAAACCGAGTCCGATTCTTTAAGTTTTGCGTTGGGGCAAAACTCTAACACGCGGATGGTATCGCCCGTTGTGGTAACAACAACTGTTGATGCAGCAATGTTATACCTGCACGATCCTACAAGATGAGAGATCACTTTCCCCGGCACCGGCTTATCTATCCGAAAATACTGCCATTCGGTTTGGCAATTGCGGGCAATTGCCATTTGCTTTTTTACATTTATAGATGCGCAGCTAAAAACAATGCAGCTAAGAAGTAAAACAGTTATCGATCTCATCTATTTGTGTATATAGTAAATCTACTAGGGCTATACCTTGCTGCCTTATCAAATCTAAATAAAAAACTCTTAAACGCAAAAAGCCACTCTTTTGCAAGAATGGCTTTTCGTATTCGGAATCTTCCGGTACTATCACACTTTGATCTCAACTTCAACTCCGCTTGGCAATTCAAGCTTCATTAAAGCATCTACAGTTTTAGAGTTTGAACTGTAAATATCCAGTAAACGCTTGTAAGAGCATAACTGAAATTGCTCACGTGCTTTTTTGTTTACGTGCGGTGAACGTAACACGGTGAAAATTTTCTTTTCGGTTGGTAACGGAAGTGGTCCGCTAACTACAGCACCCGTAGGTTTTACTGTTTTTACGATCTTCTCGGCAGATTTATCTACCAGGTTGTAATCGTAAGATTTCAATTTGATCCTGATTCTTTGGCTCATTTTATTTGTTTTAATGGCTATCCCTAAGAGCTATTTATTAGGGCAACCGGTTTATTTTACTGAAAAGCTGATCGGGCAACTAATCTCTACTTACCCAATCAACTAATCTCTAATTCTTAGTTATTCTTTTTGCCTTTTACTTTAGCAATAACTTCATCCTGTACATTACGTGGCGCTTCAGCATAGTGATCAAACTCCATGGTTGAAGTAGCACGACCAGAAGTGATAGTACGTAACTGGGTTACATAACCAAACATTTCTGAAAGTGGTACAGTAGCTTTAATTACCTGTGCACCTGCACGTGAATCCATACCTAACAGCTGGCCACGACGACGGTTCATGTCACCGATAACATCACCCATGTTTTCTTCAGGGGTAAGGATCTCAATTTTCATGATCGGCTCAAGCAATACTGGTTTACAACGTGGCAATGCCTCGCGGTAAGCCATCTTAGCTGCCAACTCAAAAGATAACGCATCTGAATCGACCGCGTGGAACGAACCATCAATTAACCTTACTTTTAAGCTGGTTAACGGGAAGCCCGCCAATACACCGTTTGCCATAGAAGCTGCAAAGCCTTTTTCTACAGATGGAATAAACTCACGTGGGATAGAACCACCGCTGATTTCGTTCACAAACTGTAAGCCTTCTTTACCTTCGTCATTTGGTGATAAGATAACTTGTATATCGGCAAATTTACCACGGCCACCGGTTTGTTTCTTGTATGTTTCGCGGTGTTGTATAGTACCTGTGATAGATTCTTTGTAAGCTACCTGTGGAGCACCCTGGTTAACCTCTACTTTAAACTCACGTTTTAAGCGGTCCATGATGATATCCAAGTGAAGCTCGCCCATACCGCTAATTACGGTTTGGCCGGTTTCTTCGTCAGATTTTACGTGGAAGGTTGGATCCTCTTCGGCTAATTTACTAAGCGCCATACCCAATTTATCAACGTCTGCCTGAGTTTTAGGCTCAATAGCTAAACCGATAACCGGCTCAGGGAAGTTCATTGATTCAAGGATGATCGGGTGTTTCTCGTCGCAAAGGGTATCACCAGTTTTAATATCTTTAAAGCCTACTACCGCAGCAATATCACCTGCACCTACGTTAGGGATAGGGTTTTGCTTGTTAGCGTGCATCTGGAAGATACGTGAAATACGCTCTTTGTTGTCAGAACGCATGTTGTGTACATATGAACCAGCCTCTAAGTTACCAGAGTATACACGGATAAAGCACAAACGGCCTACGAAAGGATCGGTTGCAATTTTAAACGCTAATGCTGCAAATGGCTCTTTTTCTGATGGCTTACGTAAAATCTCTTCGCCTGTATCCGGGTTGGTACCAATGATACCTTCAACATCCATAGGTGAAGGAAGCAATTCCATTACGTAATCAAGCATGGTTTGTACACCTTTGTTTTTAAAAGATGAACCACAAACCATAGGAACAATTTTAGCGTCTAACACTGCTTTACGCAATGCATCTAAAATTTCGCGCTCGGTGATTGATTCAGGAGCTTCGAAGAATTTCTCCATCAAAGTTTCATCGTAATCAGCAACAGATTCAAGCAATTTCTCTCTCCACTCTGTAGCTTCTTCGATCATATCCTCAGGGATAGGCACTTCAGTAAAGGTCATACCTTTATCATGCTCATTCCAAACGATACCTCTCCAGTTAATTAAGTCAACAACACCCTGAAATTTATCTTCAGCACCAATTGGTAATTGCAAAGGAACAGCGTTACTGCCTAACATGCTTTTTACCTGTTTTACAACATTTAAAAAGTCGGCACCGCTACGGTCCATTTTGTTAACAAAACCAATACGGGCAACGTTGTAGTTGTTAGCAAGGCGCCAGTTAGTTTCAGATTGAGGCTCAACACCATCAACCGCGCTAAATAAAAACACCAAACCATCTAATACACGTAAGCTACGGTTTACCTCAACGGTAAAATCCACGTGCCCCGGTGTATCAATAATGTTGATGTGGTATTTTTGGCCCCTGTAGTTCCAGTTAACGGTAGTAGCAGCCGAAGTAATTGTAATACCACGCTCCTGCTCCTGTGCCATCCAGTCCATTGTAGCTGCACCTTCGTGTACTTCGCCAATTTTATGGCTCACACCCGCATAGTACAAAATACGCTCTGTAGTAGTAGTTTTACCGGCATCAATGTGGGCGGCAATACCAATATTTCTTGTATATCTTAGATCTCTTGACATGTTAATGTTGAATTAGTGTATTAGTGAATTAGTGAATTTTAAAGCCCCCTAACACTAATCTTTTAAATGAAGGAGCGAATTAACAAATTACTGATTAGCATAATGTTACCAAATCACTAATTCATTAATTCACTCAATCACTAATTTTTTTAGAAACGGAAGTGAGAGAACGCTTTGTTGGCTTCAGCCATTTTGTGCGTATCTTCTTTCTTCTTAACAGCAGCACCTTCGCCTTTAGCAGCAGAGATGATCTCGCCTGCCAATTTCTCCATCATGGTTTTTTCACCACGGCGGCGTGCATAGCTAATTAACCATTTCATACCTAAAGCTACCTTACGCTCCGGGCGAACCTCGGTAGGTACCTGGAAGTTAGCACCACCAACACGGCGGCTTTTTACTTCTACAGCAGGCATTACATTGTTTAAAGCTTTTTTCCAGCTATCTAAACCGTTTTCGCTGGTTTTCTTTTCAACAATATCAATTGCGTTATAAAATATAGTGTAGGCGGTAGATTTTTTACCGTCGAACATCATGTTATTTACAAACCTGGTTACCAAAATATCATTGAATTTTGGATCAGGAAGAAGGATTCTTTTTTTTGGTTTTGACTTTCTCATTATTACTATCCTCCTTTAATTATTTTTTCTTCTTAGCTGGTGCACCCTTAGTTGCAGCTGCCGGTTGGCCTGGTTTAGGGCGTTTAGTACCGTATTTAGAGCGGCGTTGGTTACGGCCCGCAACACCTGATGTATCTAACGCACCACGGATGATGTGGTAACGTACACCCGGTAAATCTTTAACACGACCACCACGGATCAAAACAATAGAGTGTTCCTGTAAGTTGTGGCCTTCACCAGGGATGTAGGCATTAACTTCTTTACCATTTGTAAGGCGCACACGTGCAACTTTACGCATTGCTGAGTTTGGTTTTTTAGGGGTAGTGGTGTACACACGGGTGCACACGCCTCTTCGCTGTGGACAGCTGTCCAACGCTGGTGACTTACTCTTGTCAACCAGAGCTACTCTACCTTTTCTAACTAATTGCTGAATAGTAGGCATTTTTGCTTTTTTGTATTTACTGTTTTATCCTTATTTTAAGGACTGCAAAGGTAGGCACTATTTTTTGATTTTCAAGGGCTTGGCTAAAAAAGTTTTTGTAATAGGCTGAGTGGTTGGGGTAAGCGCACAAAACGGGGACTGATTATCATGTTTTATTATTAAAGCAAAGCTCCTACAGCTATCTTCTGCCAGCCCCGCTTTACGCTTATACTAGACAGGGCATTAGCCACAAAGCCAGTATTCGCTGCAATCAGGTTTAGTTATGTTACGGCAATGCTATTATACAAGTTATTGGATGTTATGCCCAGCGAGGAAGGACAAGGCGTACCAAATTTTGCATAACAAATCCAATTTAGTTTATTCCAGCATTTCCATATCTTTAGGTTCACCAATTTAAATATCATGAAAACCGACCTTTACACCAAAATCGTCCTTACTATCATCGCGGCAGCGTTAACCCT